>ULTJ01010747.1_pt1 | contig 14194 bp, 12 predicted proteins | sample 1957491 | NCBI WGS metagenome assembly ULTJ01 (sample SAMEA4835731, study PRJEB28245) | human gut metagenome | biome: gut microbiome; material: fecal sample | place: Denmark | collected 2008 | reverse complement strand
CTGACAAATGGCATGAAGAGAATATGACTTCACCGGCCTATACGGCAAGTATGAAGCGTTATTTTGAAATCAGTAAGGCTATTCCCCACTCTCCTATCCTGTCTCTACGGGAAGGAAAAATTTCGCATTACGATAATTTGTTCAAGAAATACGCTCCTGAAATCAATTGGGACTGGCGCTTACTGGCATCGCTGGCTTATACAGAATCCAACTTCGACTCTACGGCAGTGTCATGGGCAGGCGCCAAAGGGCTGATGCAACTAATGCCGGCTACCGCACGAGCCATGGGAGTGCCACCGGGCAAAGAGTACAATCCGGAAGAAAGTATCAAAGCGGCAGTGAAGTATATCGCTACCACTGCCAAAAGTTTTGCGGCAGTTCCCCCGGAGGAGCGACTGAATTTCGTATTGGCATCCTATAATTCCGGCATCGGTCACGTACTGGATGCCATGGCTTTGGCTGAGAAATACGGAAAGAACAAATACGTCTGGCGCGATAACGTAGAAAATTTCATCCTGCTGAAAAGCAACGAAGAGTATTTTACCGACCCTGTCTGTAAAAACGGTTATTTCCGTGGAATAGAAACTTATAATTTCGTGAGGGATATAACATCACGATTTGAACAGTATAAAAAGAAAATTAAGGGGTAAAGTCACAAAACCTCAAAATAACAGTATCCATACGTCCTATTATTGTTAAACTTATCTAAATAATATCGTTAGAATATATATCTATTTTATTCATATTCTACATTTGTAGAACAATAACTCAAATATGTAGAACAAAGTAAATAAAATGTAGAATATTATAAGCTATATGAAACTATCAAAAACAGAAGAGCAACTAATGGATATTATCTGGAAAAATAAAAAGATTTTTTTCAAAGAGATTATTGATAATTATCCTGAACCCAAACCCGCATCAACTACTGTGGCTACTCTCTTGAAGAGAATGCAAGAAAAAAATGTCATTGGCTATAAACTATTTGGTAATTCCCGCCAATATTATCCGCTGATAAAGAAAGAGGAATATTTCTCTAAAGGATTGAAAGAAATCATCCAAAACTATTTTAATAATTCGTCATTGCAATTTGCATCATTCTTCACTCAAAACAGTAATATGACGGCCGACGAACTTGAAGATTTAAAGAATATTGTAGAACAAGAATTAAACAAAAAAAAGAAATGATAATTTCCTTCATTGTAAAATCAATATGCTGTATGCTGTTCTTTTGGATAATCTATCACTTCCTATTAGAGAAAGAAAGTATGCTCAAGTTCAAAAGATATTTTCTCTTGGCAGTTTTAGTATTTTCCATACTTATACCTTTTATCAGCACTCCTAATACCTTAAAGTTTACTTCTTCAATAGACGGAATAGCAGAGAGGTATATCAGCAAACCATCAATGCGGCAATCGCCCCCCAACGTACCTATTTCTGAAGCAGAAGATTTTTCAGATGAAATAAATCTGAAAGAAAACCGCCTGCAAAGTATCAATGATACCCCATCAGAACCGGGAAACATGTGGGGAAGAATAATTATCGGAATATATATGCTTGTGACATCCCTGTTACTAATACGTTTCATTTACAATCTGTCTTGCCTGTTAAAGTTAACACAAAAAGGTATTGCCATAAAATACGGGCAAAGCAATCTCATTATCATAGAAGAGTTAAAGAGTTCCTTCAGTTTTTTCAATTATATATTCATTTCAAAAAGCGATTACCAAGATAATAGTCTTAAAAACAAAATATTGATTCATGAGTTGATTCACGTTAAGCAAAAACATTCGGCCGATGTGTTGTTTATTGAATTATTAATTACTTTCTTCTGGTTCAACCCCGTTCTTTATCTGTACAGGAGGACAATAAAACTCAATCATGAGTTTCTGGCTGACAAAGGAGTAATTGATAATACGAAGGATATCTCTGCTTATCAAATGATATTGATAAACAAAGCATCCAATCGTTGTAACTTCTCATTTACAAGTAGTTTAACTTATTCAATTACTAAAAAACGACTGATTATGATGACAAAAACAACTTCCAGAAGTTGTTATCTTTTCAAGATAGCGGCTTTAATACCAACTTATCTGATTGCCGGTAACGTGTTCTCAACAGAAATTGTTACCGAGGATGCCATTGAACCTATATCTGCTTTCGTCACAAATGAGCAACTTCCTTCAAACATGGATACCATTATTATACCCGAAAGTGGAGTTTCCCAAGCAGAGATGGAGCAGTACTCAAACATTGTATCCAAATACTTTGATAAAATTACAGAAGACGGGAAATTTATATGGAAATCAAAAGAAATATCCAAAGATGATCTTAAAACACTATTTCCTCTTTATATCCGCATGACTAAAGAACAACGAAAACTGCATTATATTCACATCATATCTCCTCTGAATCCGTGGAAATTACGAAGTCCTAATGTAGACGAATGGAGAGGTTGCACGAACGACAAAAACAAACGGATATTCCTTGACGGTAAAGAAATTGACGGGGAGAAAATTAAAGACTACAGTCGCAGAAGTATTGTATACTTCTGCATTGCAAAGGAGTCCCTCATCAATGATGAGAGCGAAAGAACATCTTATCTGTGGACCAAAGAAGGGTATGATGAATATATCCGAAAATATGGCAAACAGATATCACTTTCCCAACTATTCAGTGTTCATCCGCAGACCTGGTTTCGCATGGCGACAAAAAAATAAGCTAAAACAGATTCAACTTATTTTTCTTCGCTTCTTCCAAGGAAACCGTAGAGACTTGCCTCTCTCCATTCTTCTCACGCAGTTGCTGATATTTTGTCGACAAATCTGCCACTAACTCTTCTTTCTGCTTCGGGTTCATCAAGCGTGCCGCCACAGTCGCATTCTGAGAGGCATCCTTCAGATGAACCACCGGAGCATGATAAACGGGAGCTATCTTCAACGCAGTATGCAAAGGGGACGTAGTGGCACCACCTATTAATAAAGGTATGTCAAGCCCGGCTTTTTCCAATTCAAGGGCAACGTGCACCATTTCGTCCAGCGAAGGAGTAATCAGGCCGCTCAGTCCAATCATATCTACTTTTTCATCTATCGCCTGCCGCACAATGGTTTCGGCAGGTACCATTACACCCAAGTCGATTATCTCGTAACCATTACAAGCCATCACTACTGAAACGATATTCTTACCGATATCGTGTACATCACCTTTCACGGTCGCAAGTAAAACCTTACCAGCAGAAGTGGCGCCTTCCTGCTTCTCCGATTCAATGACCGGTTGCAAAATGGCAACCGCTTTCTTCATGGTACGGGCTGTCTTCACTACTTGGGGAAGAAACATCTTACCGGCACCAAACAGGTCACCGACATGATTCATACCCGCCATCAACGGTCCCTCGATAATATCGACCGCTTTAGGATATTTGTCCAAAGCCTCGGCAAGGTCTTCTTCCAAATAATCACCTATACCTTTCGTCAGAGCATATTTCAAACGCTCTTCCAGTGTTGTCCCCTCACGCCAGGCAAGTTGGGAGTGAAAAGTTGAATGCTGGGCGTTACCATTCGGAACGGATGTTTTGGCAGCTTCCGCCTCTGCTTTCAAACGCTCGGCAGTCTCAATCAATCGCTCGGCGGCATCCGGTCGGCGATTCAGCACCACATCCTCAATACGTTCTAGAATATCGGCAGGAATATCCGTATAAATCACAGAAGTTGCGGGATTTACGATGCCCATATCCATACCTTCACGGATGGCATGGTAGAGGAATACGGCATGCATCGCTTCGCGGATATAATTATTACCACGGAACGAGAACGAAAGGTTACTGACACCTCCGCTCACGTGCGCACCGGGCAGTTTTTTCCGTATCCAGCCCGTAGCACGAATGAAGTCGACCGCATAGTCATCATGCTCTTCCATGCCCGTGGCTACCGCAAGCACATTCGGATCAAAAATAATATCATGGGGGTTAAAACCTATCTTATCCACCAAAAGGCGGTAGGCTCGCTCACAAACTTCAATCTTGCGTTCATAGCTATCTGCTTGTCCTTTCTCGTCAAACGCCATCACCACAGCGGCTGCACCATATTGCTTAATAAGGCGGGCATGCTCCAGAAATTTTTCTTCTCCTTCTTTCAAAGAAATAGAATTGACGATGGATTTTCCTTGCAGGCATTTCAAACCGGCTACAATCACTTCCCACTTTGAAGAATCTATCATCACGGGGACACGTGCTATTTCCGGTTCGGAAGCAATAAGATTAAGGAAAGTCGTCATTTCCTCTTTGGCATCCAGCAAACCATCGTCCATATTGATATCGATAACCTGCGCACCATCTTCCACCTGTTGGCGGGCAATGCTCAGAGCTTCATCGTATTTCTTCTCATTTATCAGGCGCAGAAACTTGCGCGAACCGGCAACATTACAACGTTCTCCTACATTTATAAAGTTGTTTTCAGGCTTCACTTCCAGAAGTTCCAGACCCGACAGCCAAAGATTATCCGGTTTTGGGGCAGGTGTATGTGGAGCGACACCGACTGTCAAAGCCGAATATTCGGCAATATATTCATCAGTAGTACCACAACATCCACCAATAATATTTACTAACCCTTCCTGAATATACTCCCCAATCTCGTTAGCCATTTCGGCAGGCGTCTGATCGTATGTTCCCAAGCTATTGGGCAGTCCGGCATTGGGATAGGCGCTTATATAATAAGGAGCACGTGCGGCAAGCTGCTCAAGGAAAGGCTTCAACTGACGTGCACCGAAAGAACAGTTCAGACCGACAGAGAAAATATCCGCATGTTGCACGGAAGCCAGGAAAGCCTCCAAAGTCTGTCCTGAAAGCGTACGCCCCCCTGTATCGGAGACTGTAACGGATAGCATCAAAGGAACATGAATACCGGTAGCTTCCATTGCCTGCCCGGCAGCATAGATAGCCGCTTTGGCATTCAACGTATCGAAAATGGTTTCTATCAGGAGGGCATCTACACCCGACTCCAGCATAGTTTCCATCTGCTCACGATAGGCGTCAGCCAGTTCATCATAACTCAAAGCACGGAATGCCGGATTGTTCACATCGGGACTCATGGAGCAGGTCTTATTGGTAGGACCTATGGAACCGGCTACAAAGCGTGTTTTATCCGGAGTAAGGGCAGTAAATTCATCAGCTACCTCACGAGCCAATTTTACGGCAGCGCTATTTATTTCACGTACATACTCCTGCACATTATAGTCCGCCATACTGACCCGGGTAGAACTGAAAGTATTGGTTTCAATAATATCAGCACCTGCCACTAAATATTTACGATGGATATCCTTTATTATATCGGGGCGAGTCAGGCACAGCAAATCATTATTACCCTTCAATTGTCCCGGGACATGGGCAAAGCGCCCACCACGAAAGTCTTCCTCCGTTAAGTTGTATTGTTGTATCATGGTGCCCATCGCACCATCCAGAATAAGGATGCGCTCGCGCACCAACTTTTCAATAGAAGCCATTATTTATCTTTTAAACATACGCGCCATGTCACGCTTGTCATCTTTTTCTTTAAGGGATTCCCGCTTGTCATATTGCTTCTTACCTTTGGCAAGAGCTACAACGACTTTCGCCAATCCTTTTTCATTGATAAACAAGCGCACGGGTACAATGGTAAAGCCGGGATCTTTCGTTCCACGCATCAGCTTTTCCAGTTCTTTTTTATTCAGCAATAATTTACGCTCCCTACGTGCATTGTGATTGTTGTACGACCCGTAGAAGTACTCGGCAATATGCATATTCTTCACCCACAGCTCGCCATTGGCGAAATAGCAGAACGTATCTACCAGACTTGCCTTTCCCAACCGAATAGATTTGATTTCCGTACCCGTGAGCACAATGCCCGCAGTATAGGTATCTACCAGTTCATAGTCGAACGTAGCACGCTTATTTTTAATATTTACAGGAGCTTGTTTCATAAATCAATCAATTTAGCACTACCGTCAGCTTATTAAAAACAAATTGTATCACTGCCGGACAAGCTATTAACAAAATAGAAGAAAGAATGGTGAACCGCAAACGGTCTTTTTCCGCTACATCCATCAAAACAGTACTTCCTTCCCACACCACATAGACAATGTAAAATTGCAACAACAGCGCTATGATATTAAAATCGGGCAGCACACCGATAATAATTTGGAGCAAGAAAGGCACCACCAGCGCATACCCCGCAAACTGCTGCGTCAGAGGCATGTCATTGTCCATCCGGAACATACGAACACGCAGCCCATTGATGAGATAAGCCGCCAGAAAATATCCTCCAAACAGGGATACAGCCACTGCGCAACATTGCGTCATGGCATATTGAAAACTCTCCGGTCCATCCCATCCCTTCACCAGCAATGAACCGATGAAAACGGACAAGCCGCATAAACCAATCATAGGATAGACAAAAGCTGCAAATACTTTCCGCCTATCCTCTTGCAAACGAATTTCCTCCCAAGCACGAGCCGGAGAGGAAATCAGTTGGATTGCTATATGTAGTAATTCTTTGTAGTTCAATTATTTTCCAAATACGCTTTTATACTCAATTTCATCATATTCTAGTTTGCTCTTGGCATCATCCAAACTGCAAGAACCACTCTTATCCGTCTCGTTTGCATAGATTCTAATCTTGGTGGGTGTCTTACCAAAAGCATCCAAGCATTCACTTATATCATAAGCCTTGAACACACCGACCTGTTCTGTAGGTTTTTCTTCATTATTTCTATGACGCAAATACAGTTTCAAAATATCTTCTTCACCTTCTACAACTTCTGCACTTCTGTCATAGACCAAGGTAAAATCATGTTTATACAGACTCTCCTTCGCAAGGAAAGTAACACCGGAAATCAAGGTATTTTTATCATAATAAAACATTCCACCTTCACTAAAAGAAGGAACGCTTACAACCGTCGCATTTTCATAATCTGCGCCGTTATCATCTTGAACGACAGCACGCGTACCGGCACTACAATTATGTCCAATAGTAATCTTAGCATCTATAGACTTAGTTTCGTTAGTTATCGGTTGTTCTTCTGTATTATAATGATATGATAAATAAACAATATCGCCTTCTGACAACTCTGACGATGAATTATTTATCATCAAATCCGTAGAATTAGTAGCATTAACTTTCAGGCCATCACCGCCATATTGAAAAACATAAACAGGATAAGTACTAACAAGTTTCAAAAACGCTGGTTGATCTACATTCGGGTCACTATCTCCCATACATGAAGTTAAAGAAACACCCATCAACAGGGTAAAGGCAAGCATCAAGAATTTTAATTGTTTCATCTTTTTATAAATATTAGGGTTTGCAAATTTAGATAAAAGAATTGAGTTACATAGAACCCTCTTCGTTTTTTCATTGTTTTTAAGATAAATGAAGAAGTTATCCAAATACTGCACACCCTAATATTCATTTAACTTTTATTTATTTTTCAATCTATGACCTTAGTATCAACCACCTGATTATTCATATTATATATATTATATAACAGGTCTGAAACTACGATACCTTCCCATCTCCCCTTTATTCTAAATCGCTTACCTTGTTCAGCACCATCAGCTTTTTCTAAAATAGCAACATAAGTGATACTTGCATTAAATTTTCTTTTCAAAACCTCAATTCGGCAAGGAGAATGAGCAGGAATGGTCACTTTAAAAGATTGTGAAACGTTTACCGTTCCATCTGTTTTTTCTCCAAAAGTTGTAGTTTGAGAAGATGACACAGAATTGTTAATTTGGCCATTAAGTCCGATATTTACCACAGGAACCTTAAGTCCTAAATTCCATCCAAAAGAACTTTGATTCTGTGTAGACACCCCATATGCTTCTGAAAAAGAGCTACTTGTACTTATCGTTCTTGATATATTAAAAACATGCTCAACAGATTCAGGTAAATCACCAATAGTAGCACCATCTAAAAACATATCCTCTTGATTAATATAATCGTTATAAGTTGCTGATTTTTCATATTCCATCTTTATTATATTAAATCTTCCCACCGGAACTATCTCCCACAATGCTAAATTACTGGACTTATCTTCTTTATAAACTAAATTAGATCCATTTGCAGAATTTGATTGCAAATATTTTGGTGGTGCAACAGGAAAAGACATCATTGAAGAGTGTCCAATATAATAATAACGTTCATTCTCAAGTAAAGAAAAAAAATGAGTCACAGGATATGGCGAATTTATTCCAAGTAATAAAGGATATGAATTATCTGGATTGTGAGGTCCAATTACAGTTTTTAAATTAGACGGTATACTTGAATTTCCTCCTACTAAAAAAATATTACCATTTTGAATATACCATCTCTGCCTCAAACTACCATCATCATTATTGAACAAGTCAACATTTGTACCTTTTTTAGCGCACGACAAAAACTTATTATTTATATTTCCTACATTTTTAATATTTACAGGAATCCCCGCCAATTCTAATAATGGATTAAAATCTGCAATAGAGGTGGTCGCCCTAGTAGTACCTATAGAAGAATCATTTGATTGATTCTCAATAGCAAAATCCAATTCATTTTGCTCACAAGACAGCAAAACAAACATGCATAATACAAAAAAATAAATCTTTTTCATAAGCTTAATAGATAAAGTTTAACAAAATAGAAAATCGACATTTAATTTAAACAGAAAGAGCCAAATACATAAGCTCCATTATCCGCTTTTATCTCAACAAGGCATTCACCACATAAGTCAGATGGAAGCTGAATTTCTTTTTGCATAGGAAATAATACATTTTCAGAAGAAGAATAAATTGTATCACTACCATGAGAAATTTTTATTTCAACTTCACCAATAGCTTTTGTAAATTCCAATTCTATAAAACGACTTTCATTGTCGAATATTACTAGAATAGGGAATTGCTTAATAGAACGATGGTCATCATTATCACCTGCCGTCAAAATGTCAAAAGGGATATCATTCCAAGACAAAGAAACCACATTACTTCCATAAACATACTCGTTAAAAACAGACGAATGGACTCCAAATCTTAATAAGAAAAGTAGTCCCAGCATAAATAGTACTCTCAATTTCATAGCTTTAATGTTTTATTTTATACGCTACAAATATAAAAATACAATAGCTAGAAATAGAGATTAATATGCGGACAAAAGATTTATCTATAACACATTGATTTTAGGGAATATACCAACAGGCATATAGGACAATTCTATATTCTTTTAATAGAATAATATAAATTGTTCTAAGGAATCATCCTTACTAATACCCATTTTCAACTTTAATCTCTGTCTATTTTTATAAACCGACTTTATTTCACAGTCAAAAACAAACATCAATTGCTGATTAGATAATCCCACTTTTAACAAAGCAGCTAATAGTAGCTCATTTTTGGTTAATTTAAATTCCTTATGAATTCGAGTAATAAAATCAGCATATACCAAGTCTAAAAAAACAAAAAGGTGTTGGCACTCAGCAGCAGTCATATTTTTCAATATCAGCCGTCCTTGCTTGAGTTCTTCTAACACATACAATGCTTCGACACTTGAGTTCTCACGCAATTTCTTATTTTCCACCGTCAAATGAAGAATCTTCCTATTCAATTTACCTAATTCTTCCTTTTTAGACTCATGTTCATTCACGTTAGCCATTTCCAAACTTGCAATTCTATAGGCATACATTTCAATCTGCAAATTATTTTGCCTAATGATTTCAATATTACGGACAAACAGTTTTCTATACTTTTTCTTTATATACCAGACTATTAAACCGCCAACAATTATTACCAGCCACAATAAATGTGAATAAAAATAAGTTTGATTCTGTTTTTCTAATTTTACCTGCTTATTTTCCAGAACTAATTTATCATTTTTATATTTCTCTTGCAAATCCAAAAGCTGATTACGAAGATCTGCATTATGAATAATATTCAATATTGAATCAGACAGTTCTCTATAATGTAAAGCTTTTCTATAGTTTGCTTCTGCCTTACTCATACGATACAAATAATCATGTGCACCCGATGCAATAAAAAGATCAGTAGCATTTTTACTGTAGCTAAAACTCTGTTTTGCCTTTTCATACTCACCTAATGCTAAATAAATACGTCCCAAAGAGAAATAATAGCGCATTCTATCATTTATATTATTACATTTTTCTATGGCAGCCATTAAGTAGGTTACTGCTTGCGAATATTGATTTCCATCCATAGCAATCAACCCTAATAGCTGTAAGAAAGAAGCCTTAATGTGATTAGCCGTACTGTCTAATAACATTAAACCTTTATTTGCATACCAAAAAGCACTATCATTTTTATGTATATACAAGTATCCTCTGGCTAGATTTCTATAACCATACGCAACCCCATCTTTATCCCCGGCTAAATCATAATATTTAATAGCCTCCCGATGATTAGCTATAGAACTTTTATAAAACCCTTGCGTTGAATTCAAATAACCGATATGTTCCCAAAGCAAACCCTGCATTTTATACTCTTCAGTACCTACTAATTTAGTTAAGCTATTTAAATATGCCCGCATAGCCTCAGAATAACGTTTATTCAGTACCAGTACTTTGCCATAATAATAATATGCTTTACCTGTCCTAGTCTCATCACCGTTTTCTTCATAGTACTTCACAGCCAAAGCTATTAACGAATCTGATTGTAAACTATCCAAACAATTTTTATCTAAAGTTTGAGTGAGTAATAGCGCATAATCGGCCTGTTGTTTTCCATGTAGCTTTTCCGGATATTTTATTTGTCGTAAATACTCAAATGCACTATCAGGATATGTATCGACACAATCTTCAACTCTATCTAAAATATATTGTTCTTCTATTGTCGAAGTACATGAGATAAAGAAAAAGACAAAAAGAGAATACAAATACAGAGTAAAATACTTATTTTTCATTTTTGTTCTAAAACTCTCCCGCCCCCTACCCGTTCCCTGTTTTCTCCCTGTCTATAGAGTGAGGATTTACAGGGAGCAGATAGGGAGTTGGTAAGGACCGGGTACGGAGCAGGTACGGTTCAGGTAAATATTGGTCTATTTTTCCGATTTATTTAAATCACAGTTGCAAACAAATCCAGATGTTCGTCCACATACCCGGCAACCAGCGAAGTATATTCTTCTTCTTTCTCCAAAAATTCATCTTCCAACTCATCAAAAGCTTCATATTGCTCATACATCGCCATGAACTCTTCATCCGTACGTTCACGCTCCAGGTCTTCGCGATGCCCATCGTATATCTTCTTGGCCGCATATACAAGTTTGCTTAAATCACTTACTCCCCAAAGGCGCATTACTTTGGCAAAAGGATTGGCAAAGATATATCCGCCATAACCATTCTGAATCAGTTGGCAGAAACCACCGTCCATCACTTCATCCCTGAATATCTGATAAGCCAACAACGAATGTTGCTCGGCAGTGAGTAAAGGCATAGTCTCTGCGGTAAGCTCTCCGTCAATTACCTTCTTATATGCATCGGTAAATACCTGGATAAAGGCATCCATGCCCTCACCGGCGGCCTGGCGCAATGCAGCATCTGTTACTTCTATCATAATTAACACTATTGATTATGCCACAAAGTTAATGCTTTACACCAAAACTTCCACATGGAAAGACAGAATATCGACAAAAACCTTTCAGGAACTCCCTATCTTTGCTCACATAATTAAAAGATATTACTATGAATAAAATTTTTATTTCCCTGATGTTTATCCTGCTATGCAACTGTTCTTCCACTCCCATCCAGGACATCTTGCCGGATACAACGGATACCACCCAGCCGGATAAGGATGCTACCGGTGGTTCTACAGACAACCCGGGCGACGATGCGACGGACAATCCTACCGATGATGAAAATTACGGCACCTCCACCTACGACGCCAACTGCCCCGTCGGGTTTGCTACTATGGGCGCTATTCCTACGGGAGGTAAAGGTGGAAACAGTGTAACAGTTACCACGGCAACCGAATTAACAAATGCATTGAAGAAAACAGAGAAACTCATTATTTATATAAAAGGTACTATCACTACAGAAAAAGTCATTTCGGTCCTTGCCACCAATAAAACCCTGCTCGGACTTCCGGGTTCTGCGTTGACCAATCCCAACCGGACGAAAGACGGTTCAGGTATCCTTTACTTCAAAAAGGGCTCTGACAATCTCATCGTGCGCAATGTCACATTCAAAAGCGCTGGTGCATACGACGTAGACGGGTGGGACAACCTGTGCATTGACGGAACCACCAATATCTGGGTAGACCATTGCGACTTTCAGGATGGTGTGGACGGTAACTTCGACTGTAAAAACGTGTCCGACAATATTGCTGTGACCTGGTGCCGCTTCCGCTATCTGATTGCTCCTCTGGCAGGAGGACCGGGAGGAAACGACGCGCATTGTTTCAGTAATCTTTGGGGAAACAGTGACAGTCACACAGAAGACCGTGGCCATCTGAACACCACCTTCCAATTCTGCTGGTGGGATGAAGGTTGCCGCGACCGCATGCCGCGCGTACGCTTTGCCCGGATACATATAGCCAACTGTCTATATAGCAGTACCGTCAGCAGCCATTGCATCGGTGCAGGCAAGGAGGCGGATGTCTATGTGGAAAAATCGGTCTTCACGGGATTTAAGAAAGATAAAGTCTACAAAACTTACACAGATGACGCCAAAGTATATCTGAAGCAATGCATCTCCCCGCTCAGCGGTAGCGAGGCAAGCGGTACGGGAAGCAGTTTCACCCCTCCCTATACCTTGACAACCATTGATGCCGCAAAAGTAGAAGAAGTGGTAAAGGGCAGCGCAGGTGCCACTCTGACAATAAAAGAACCGTAGTAACTGTAAACTCTACTTTGCATTCCACAGAGCTACAACTTATTATTACTTATTTTTAATAAAAAAGTCAAACTGTACGGTTGGCAGAAACCAATAAAAGGACTAACTTTGTGACCGATTTGAAAAAGTAGAACTACGTTTTTTTAATTATAACTTAAAAAAGAGCTAATTATGACTTATTCACACGAAGTGGAACACATGTGTGTTGTAAAGAAAGGTCCTAACCACGGACCGGCTCCTATTCCCGAAGAAGGTAAATGGGTAAAAGCTAAAGAAATTGTTGACATCTCTGGTCTGACACACGGTATTGGCTGGTGTGCTCCTCAGCAAGGTGCATGTAAATTAACCCTCAATGTAAAGGAAGGCGTTATTCAGGAAGCATTAGTTGAGACTATCGGTTGTTCCGGTATGACTCACTCGGCTGCCATGGCATCTGAAATCCTCCCGGGTAAGACTATCCTCGAAGCATTGAATACTGACCTTGTTTGCGATGCAATCAACACAGCTATGCGCGAACTCTTCCTGCAAATCGTTTACGGACGTACTCAGTCGGCTTTCTCAGAAGGCGGTCTGATTATCGGTGCCGGTCTGGAAGATTTGGGTAAAGGTCTGCGTAGCCAGGTAGGTACTTTGTATGGTACTTTGGCTAAAGGTCCTCGTTACCTGGAAATGGCAGAAGGTTACATCAAGAACATCTTCCTGGATAAAGACGACCAAATCTGCGGATACGAATTTGTTCACCTGGGCAAGTTCATGGATGAGATCAAGAAGGGAACTGACGCAAACGAAGCTTTGAAGAAAGTTACCGGCACCTACGGACGCGTAACAGCCGAACAGGGAGCAGTTAAACACATTGACCCACGTCACGAATAATATAAGGAGGAAAAGAATATGATTAGAGAAGTGAAATTTGAAAGTCAAGACCGTCGTATCAAGCAGATTATCGCTGCCTTGAACGAAAACGGCATCAAAGACATCGAAGAAGCTAACGCTATCTGCGAAGCTCATGGACTTGATCCTTATATGACATGTGAAGAAACTCAGCCTATCTGCTTCGAAAATGCCAAATGGGCATACGTTGTAGGTTGCGCCATCGCCATCAAGAAAGGCTGCAAGAATGCTGCTGAAGCTGCTGAAGCTATCGGTATCGGTCTGCAAGCTTTCTGTATCCCGGGTTCTGTAGCCGACGACCGTAAGGTTGGTATCGGTCATGGCAACTTGGCAGCTATGTTGCTTCGCGAAGAGACTAAGTGTTTTGCTTTCTTGGCAGGCCACGAGTCATTTGCAGCAGCTGAAGGTGCAATCAAGATTGCCGCTAAAGCAGACAAGGTACGTAAAGAACCTCTGCGTTGTATCC
>ULTJ01048504.1_pt1 | contig 14300 bp, 8 predicted proteins | sample 1957491 | NCBI WGS metagenome assembly ULTJ01 (sample SAMEA4835731, study PRJEB28245) | human gut metagenome | biome: gut microbiome; material: fecal sample | place: Denmark | collected 2008 | reverse complement strand
CAGCAGAGTATGCACGCCAGAAGGGTCTTGCAAAGAAGTAATTATTCAAAATCAATATTGCTCTACAAGAAGCAGGTCAATTTTGCCTGCTTCTTGTCTATTTTGGACACTTGCATTGTAATTTTTGAAATCAGGGGATATACTGATAAAGCCAAATTTATCTTGGTAATGGAATACAATGCTTGCTCACACAGGTATAAATTATGAGATGGCATTTTATAAAGTAAGTTTTATAAAGTAAGTTTGGCGACTATTGGAGTTTGCTTTTTCTGCGGTTACTTCGGTAGCCGCACTTTTTTATTTATGGGAGAAAAAATATGAGAGAGAAAACAATTACGGGTTACCCGTCTGTCGACAAACCGTGGCTGAAGTATTATTCTGAAGAAGAAGTCAATATCAAACTTCCTGAGCGAACAATGTATGAGCATATTTTAGTGAAAAATGCCAATAACCTTGATAGAGTTGCCATCAATTATTACGGCAGTAATATCAGCTACAAGGTATTCTTTGAGCGTATTGATACCATTGCAAGTGCACTTGAGCGCATTGGCGTTGGAGAAGGCGACATAGTAACGGTGTGCATGATTAATTCACCGGAGACGATTTGCCTGATGTTTGCGCTGAACAAAATCGGAGCTGTTGCCAACATGGTGTATGGCGTGAGCACGGAGGCTGAGCTGAAAAAGTACATTGAGGATACAAAGTCTACCGCTATTTTTGCGCTTGATATTTTTCAAGAAAAGTTCCTGAACATTGCTGATGAGTGTGGGATAGAAAAAGTTGTTGTTGCAAATATCATGTGCTCGATGTCTTTGCTTAACCGCTTCGGCGCAAGGTTGTTTAAGAAGATGAAGCCTCAAAAGCTCCCGCAGAATAATAAATTTTGCTCGTGGGATGAATTTTTGACATATTCAAACGGACACTCGGCAACGGCTCATTCGCCCGAGGCTATTGCACTGATCACATATACCGGAGGTACAACGGGCGGGTCTAAGGGCGTTGCATTGAGTAATAAAGCTGTCATTGCAGTAGCGGAGCAATACATCATTGGCGAGAGGGAGCTGTCACGACAAAGCAAATGGGCGCAGGTATTGCCGTTGTTCATCGCTTATGGAGTTACCTGCTCGTTGATGATACCTCTTTGCGTCGGAATGACATTAATAGTTCGTATCCCGATGGCCGATTCAATAGCACAGATTTGCAAAAAGTTTAAACCCAATCACATCATGTATGGACCTGCGTTCTGGGAAGCGTTTGCTGATGACGATCAGGAGCTTGACCTTTCATACTTGATCGCACCAATTACAGGCGGGGATACGCTTAGAACCACCACGGAAGCAAAAATCAATAGTTATCTTAAAAAGTGCGGAAGCCCTTACATGCTTATGAACGGATATGGAATGACAGAGGTGGGTGCTGCCGTTTCAGTTAACTATAAAGATAAATATGAGTTTGGAAGTGTCGGTCTGCCGTTTGTTAAGAATATTGTCTCCGCATTTGACATTGAAACCGGAGAGGAGCTTAAAATTGGCGAGGAAGGCGAGATATGTATCTGTACGCCATCGACCATGTCATATTATATAAACAACAAAGCGGAAACCGATAATATATTGAGAAAACACGCTGACGGCAAAATGTGGATTCACTCAGGCGACTTGGGCTATATATCCGAAAATGGCTTTATCCATATCAGCGGAAGGCTCAAACGTTATATGCTTTGCATAAAAAACGGTGTTCAAAAGAAAGTGTTTAGCCTTGATATAGAGAAGACCTTGCTGAAATGTCCGGAGGTTGAAAACTGCGCAGTCGTTCCTGTTGACGACCCCCAAATTAATCAAGCGCCCGTAGCTTTTGTTATCTTAAAGAAAGATTGCAGAGAGGGCTATAGTACGCAAGAGCTCAAAGAATATTGTGAACAAAACCTGGAAGATGTATATCGCCCGATTGAATTTTATTTTGTGACAAAGTTTCCGCTTACTAAGGTTGGCAAGGTCGACTATCGAGCACTCGAAAAAGAGGCTGCAGAGCTGAAAGTTTAATATACGCAAAAACCGCCGCCCATTGGGCGGCGGTTTTGGATTGGTATTAGTTTGAGTGCATAAGCTTGGTCTTTGATTTACTTTGGTTGAAGTGCTTGAGCAGGGGCTTGAATGCGATGCCGAGTATCAGCGACAGCGGGATGAGTATCGCCGCCATCAGCAGCAGGATCAAAATGCTCTTAAGATACACATTGCCGTAGCTGCCGGCGATGGTCTCACGCATTGCGGTCATTGCGTAGTTAAACGGCATGAACTTGTATAGGTCTTGGAATATCTTCGGAAGCATCTCCAAGGGGTAGGTGCCGCCGGAGCCAGCGACCTGAATGACAAGTATGATAATTGCAATAGCCTCGCCGATGTTGCCGAAGGCAAACACCATACCGTAGTTGAGCAGCGTGAACACAAGGCTCGTGATTGCGGCTGCCAGCCAGAACTGGAACGGAGCATAACACTGGATGCCGATGTAGAAGAGATTGCCGAGCACGGTGATGAGCGCCGTGAACTGGCCGATTGCGAAGAACACAAAGTATCTGCCGAAGAACGCCTCGGTGGTGCTGAGTGTCGGGATATCGCTTCTACGCTTGATGTGGGTGTGCATAAGGCTGACGCTCAGCAGTGCGCTTGCGTACAGAGCAAGAGTCGTGTAGAACGGTGTCATGCCTGAACCAAAGTTTTCAAGTGCGTACACACGGACAACTTCGAGGTTAGCGGGGGAGGCAAGGTACTCGACCAGTCCGCCGACATCGTCCTTGAGGAGATCTATAAGCTTCGTGAAGCTCTCGCTCGTTCGCAGCTCGTTTACGCTCGACTGGAGGTTAGAGACCATTCTGACCATGTAGTTGAGCACATCCTCGGTGCTTTCAATGCTGACGGTGCAGGAGTTAAGAGCGTCGGTGTACTGCTGCAGGGTCATCGACTGAGCGTCAATGTCGCCCTCAACCTTAGCCAGCAGTGTATCAAGATTTCTGAGCGAATCCTGAAGCGTGGTCATCGAAGAAACAAGGTTTTTATCAATATTGGTCTTTTGAATTATATCGTCAAACGCAATTACGCTCTCGTGCAGTTGCTTGTTTACATCCGAGTACAGATCGTCGAGTATCTCGCCCTCGTAATCGGTGATGCCGCCCTCGCCGAACACGGAGTCCCAGTCGATATAGGAACCTCCAGCCTCGGCGGGATCGCCGTCAACGGCGTTATCGAGCCGCTCAACGGTGTTTCGCATCTCCTCGGAGGTATTCCGAATAGCGTCGGATGCGTAGACCACATCCTGCTTGCTGTTTGTGAGTCTGTCTTGAATGTCGACGATGGTATTTCTACTGTTGATAAGCATATCCGTCACATCGGGCAACAGATCATTGGTCATGCTTGTGACGGTGGCTGCGGACTTCGTAACGGTTGCCATGGAGTTCATTATCGCAGCGTATGTCTTGAGATCGGAATTAATGCTGCCAAGCTTGGTATCAAGCGATTGCAGCGCATCCTCTGCGCTCAGACCCATGCCGTTAAATACGGATGTGAAGTTTGAAAGCTCGTCAACGATGGTGGAAACGAAAATGCTGTTTATCTCATCACGGACAAGAGACTGCGCTCTATCAGTGATTCGTGAAGCAACGGCGTTCATCTTCTGATTGTCGTAGTAAATAATCTCCGGCTGATCCATCTCACCGTCTGTAAAGCCGAGAATGGAAGCACTGAAATCCTCGGGAATAATGAGGCCTGCGTAATAATCACCGGCGTACAGACCATCCATAACACCCTGCACGGAGTCGGGGAACTGCCAGTTTATCTGGTCGTTTGCCTTGAGCTTATCGATGATTATATCGCCGACATTGAGCTTCATCCCAACAAAATCGGTGCCCTCATCAGCGGAGGCAACGGCAATCTTGAGGTTCTGCGTGGAGTCGGGAGTATACGGATCCCAGTTTGACATGATATTGAACCATGCGTACAAGCAGGGTACAAGAGCGAGGCCAAACACACAAATAACGGTGACGACACTCCTGCTCAATCGCCTGATATCAGAGCGAATGACGGCCGAAATATTAGAAGTTGTTCTTTTAAAATTCTTCATATTCAATACATCGTTTCTTCCGTAGATTTGTTATGTTTGCTCAGACAGTAGTCTTTTCCTTACTCTCTTGGACGGCTGCTTTCTCGGTAACGGGAGCGTCTTCGACTTCGGCTTTGTTGACTGTGATTTCCTCGGCAGGGGCTTCATCGGCGTCGGGAGCAGGAGCTTTACCGTCAGTTTCTTCGGCCACGGCATCAAACTCAGGTGAGCGCTGCTGTATCGACTGGCGGATCTGCTCTGCCAGCACCAAAGCCTCATCCTTGGAGCGCTCGTCCGTCGGGAGCGCATCCTCGGCCTGCTCAAAGTCCGGCTCGTCCATATCGACTTGAGTGAACATCTGCCGCAGCAGGTAATCCTGATACTCGATAACGATGAGTATACCCGCTATGACAAACATCGAGGCTATCCAAAGTACGAGGAATATCGTCTTTGAGCCTTGGGTCATGAACAGCATGATAAGGAAGAAGGTCGGGATAATGAGAAGACTTTTCAATGCCGAGCTCGTTCTCTTGACATTTCTCCGATGCATTTTTTCAAGACCGGCAACGAGGTCGTTATACATTTTTTCGTACTGGGATTCTGTATTCATAATACATAACTCCTGTAGAGAGAATAATTACATCATTTCAGACTTATCAAGCTGATCGTTCATGTAGCGGTTTATGCCGTCGAGAGGACGCTTGAGCACGAGGCCGACAAACAGACCAACGCCGAAGAACAGCAGAAGCTGAAGCAGGTATATAAGGTAATTGTTGTGATACAGACCTGCGATAGCCTCACGCATGGCATTGATGGCATAGGGGAAGGGGAAAAACAGGTATACCTGCTGGAAGAAGTCGGGCAGAAGCTCAATTGGGTAAGAGCCGCCGGAGCCTGCAATCTGAATGATGAGGAAGACGACGAACAGAGCCTTGCCGATGTTGCCGAATGCGATTGCCATGGAGTAAGCGACCATGGAGCAGGTCAGCGAGGTCACAACGCCCGAGAGTATGAACAGACCCGGATGAGCGCAGTCCATGCCGAAAATCACAAGGTCGCCCGCCATGATGACCATTGTCTGGATAAGACTGAGCAGGGCAAATATCAGGTAGCGTCCGAAGAACTTCTGACCGGTCGTTGCACCGATAAGCTCAATGGGCGTATCCACCTTCAAAATCGCATTAAGTATGATGCAGCCGACCCAAATGGCGAGCATCGTATAGAACGGAGCCATTGCGGCACCGTAGGACTCAACGGGGTAAACAGACTCCGACCTGATGGTGACGGGGCTTGCAAAGAATTCCGCAATAGACTGCGGGTCTACATTCATAAAGTCGAGTACCTGCTGCAGGCGGGTATCATCCGTGTCGCCGTTCAAAACGCCGAGAGCATCAGCAATTCTAGTTCTGTAATTGCCGATGAGTTCCTTGACCTGCACGAGCGCATTATTGACAGCCCCGAATGTGTTGCCCAGCTCGTTAACGATGGGTGGCACCTTGCCCATAACATCGCTGAGGTCGAGAAGGATGGAGGACAGATCGCCGAGACTGTCCTGAAGATTGGTCAGCAGAGTGTCGATAGAGGGGTAAACTATCTCGGTGAGCGCAACTCTTGCGTTGCCGAGCAGGTCGCTGATGACCTGCAGGTATTCGATCAAATCAATATCCCTGTTGCCTTTTAAAATATCGTCGAAAATATCGCCTGCATCCTTGGTGTTGTCGGCAGCCTGAGCTGCGGCCTTGGAGGCTTTCTTATCCGTTGTGCCAGCAGCATCCTCGACCGCATCCATTGCGGTGCCGAGAGCCGAAAGCTCCTGCGTAACAACTGCGGTATCGTCCCTTGCAGCTGTGAGCGCCTGCTCACGGGCACCGGCATCGTCGGTAGTTTTAGCTATCTTGACATTTTTCTGAATATTCGCAATGCGTTGCTTAGCATCGTCCGCCATGAAGGTCATCATGGTGTCCATGCTCTGCTCAGTGGTCTGTGCCTGCTTGAGGTCATCGTAGTCATAGCCTGTCACGGCAGTGTATACCGTTGGCACGGTTATCTCGTTGTAGTCGGCCTTGAGTTGGTCGGCGGCATTTGCATCGACCTGCGTGTTCATGCCGAGCTGCTCACGAAGCTGAGTGATCTTATCCTTGACCTTGTTGAGCGCCGACAGTGCATCCTCGGCCTCACTGCCGGAAATGCCCGAGTGGGTGAGGTAATCTATAAGCTCCTGATACTGTCTTTCAAGCTCCTTGAGCGTCTCCTTCACGGTATCGGGATCCTCACCGCCGTTATAGAGCCTGTCGAGCTTATAAATTGCCTTTTGTACGGAGTCCTGCAAATTGGTCAGCAGGGTATTGACCTCCTCATTTATGAGAGCAAGGTCATTTTTTGTGCTCTCAAGATAGGAAATCTGCTTGGAAATATTTATCCTCTCGCTGCCGAGCAGGTGAATGGTGTAATCAATGGTGCTGTTGGAATTGTTCAGCGTGCCGACGAGTGAATTGTTCGCTGCGACAAACTGATCGATGGTATCGTCATACTGCGCAAGGTTCCTGTCAATCTTGGCAAGCGTATTTTTGAGCATGCTGACGGTGTTGTCGCCCTGAACGCCCTCGGAGAAGGTGTTGAACTTGTCAAACAGCGTCTCGACAACGGCCTGTATGTACGCTTTGTTGACCAACTGTTTTACATTGTCGCCCGCCGCCTCGACGACCTTGACGGCGATGGGATTCGTTTTCTCGTTCTGATAGAAATTGATGGTGGGGCTAAACATGTCCTCGTTTAGGAAGTTGTACATGTTATATGTAAAGTCCGGCTCAATTATAACGGCAGCGTAGTATTTGCCTGCGTACAGGTCATCGACCGCCTTATCGGCATCGTCGAGAAAAACATAGCCGATTTTCTTGTCCGCCTTAAGCTGTTCAACGAGCTGGTTACCGATGTTGATTATCTTGCCGTCCTCGTCCATGTAGTCGCGGTCGTTGCAGACAACGGCGATATTTACATCCTTGGTCTTACCGTAGGGATCCCAGAAGGCATAAATATTGAACCAAGCATACAGAGCGGGCAGAAACAGTATCGCCAAAATGATAAGGAAGGCGAGAAAGTGCCTCGTCAATGCTCGAAAGTCGTTTTTGAAAATAGTAAATACATTACGCATACCGGGTAATACTCCTATCGTGATCAGAAGTAATTATAACGCAGTTATCCTACGGGAAAGTGTCAAATGCCGTGGTCACAGAAATGTATCGATAGTGATACAAAGTTATTGTACCGTCAATCTATTCCAAAGTCAAGTAAACATAACATCCAAACACAAATTATTTTTTATAATTGTGTCCGCCAAATATTTAAACACTAAATGTTGTGTGTTCAACTTCCGCCTGCTTAGCAGTTTTTACATAGAGGTAAAAAGAATATATGTCGAATGAATGGCAATGATAAGTTACGGGTTCATAAATAACAAAAACCCAATTCAAAAAAGGAGATGTAAAACTATGTCTAACAATTCAAGCAATCATCTTGTCATTCCCGCAGCACGCGAGGCAATGGATAAGTTCAAGATGGAGGCGGCAAGTGAAGTCGGAGTTAACCTGAAGAACGGCTATAACGGCGAGCTTACTGCACGCCAGGCAGGCTCCATCGGCGGCCAGATGGTCAAGAAAATGATCGAGGCATACGAAAACGGCCTTAAGTAAGAGCACAAATAGAAACGATGCCCATTATATGTGGGCATCGTTTTTCTACATCATTATATGTTGTATTAATTATATGCTGTATTATTTTTTCTCGGCGAGCATGTGGAAAAAGGTCTCCTTGGCATTGGCCTTCTGCGCACGGCTTATCGGGACGAGCGCACCGCTGACGAGCTTAAAGCCGTTTGTCTCCAGCGTTGCAACATTTCGCACATTTACCCAGTAGCTCTGGTGGCAGTGAATAAAAGCGTTATTGCCGCCAATGCCGGACAAAAGCTCCGCCGGAGATTGCGTTGTCATGAAGCGCTCCGTTCCTGTCACGACCTTCGTCTTGTGCAGCGCACGCTCAAGGTACATAACGCTTTCGGCAGGCAGCCTCGTGACCGAAGCGCCGGACTTCACGAGCATGAAGCTTCTAGGCTTTGCGATGCTTACGACCGCCTTGTTAAGTGCCAGAGGAAGCCGTTCGTCTATCTGTGACTTGAGAACAAAATAGATATGCTCAGTGTCGTACACCTCGGGCGCATAGAATATGTAGCTTGAGATGAAAACTATCTTGCACTCTGGCGCAATACGGTTTATTTCGCCTGCAAGCTCAATGCCGTCAATGCCCGGCATCTGGATATCCAGCAGGGCGATATTCGGTACATAGGCAGTGCCCTCCATTTTAAAAAGCAGCTCGTTTGCACCGTCAAATTCCGAAAAAACCGGCGAATGCCCGTCCAGGATGCCCTCGGCAAGCTTCCGTGTATGTTTTAGGTGCAGCCTATCGTCATCGCAAATGGCAATTTGAAGCATACCTTATCCCTCTGACCCTTTTAACTGAAATAATAACTATTATACAACGAAATTATAAAACACTTTTGCAAATTATGCAAGAAAAGTGACTGATTATGTCACATGCCCGCCCAAGTAAGCGTATAGGTGTTATTTTTACTTATCATAACAAAGATATAATTTACATACAGGGGGGAGAAGGTTTGATTAAGATATGTCTTGTTGACAACAACAGAGAACAAGCCGAGGGTGTAAAGCTGATGGTCGATGCCTACTTTGCCGGTTTTACCGTAAAGCACGAGGTCGACATTGTGGACTGCAAGGAACTCATTTCGCCGCAGCTTTGGCTGGACCGCGGATATGATCTTGCCGTGTTCAATATCTCCGACAGGTGCGGCCGCAGTCAGCTTATGGAGTATTCCGTGGAGGTGCGCAGGCTATGCCGGAAAACGAAGGTCATCTTCATCTCCGATGAGCTGAACAGTGTTCTGGACACATTTGATTATGATCCGGATTATTTCATACATAAGCCGCAGGTGGATGAGAGATTTCCAATCGCAATGGAGCATCTGCTGAAGCTGGACGTGAATAAGGGTGCAAACGGGCTGGTGCTGAACACCAAGCAGGCAAAGCACATAATCCCGCATAGCTCTATCGTGTATATCGAGCACTATCAGCACAAATCGAAGATAGTGTGCGAGGACAAAGAGGTGACCTGTCACGAGAAGCTGAGCACGCTCCTCGAGCAGCTCGACAGCGCCATGTTCGTGCGATGCCACTGCAGCTTTGTCGCAAATTTGGAGCATGTGCGCAAGTATACCCGCACGCAGCTTTTCATGAGCAACGGCGATATCCTCCCGTGCAGCCGCAGCAGCCAGTCCACCGTCCGCAAAGCGGTGGAAACAAACCGCAAAGTCAAGGTGTGATGCTGCAAATTATGCTCATAACTTTGCCGATTATGCGCACCTGCCCGCCATACCCTGCAAAACATGGTACAATCGTGCAGTAGATGAATATACACATGGAAATACAATTTGAGAGAACAAATATATAAGGAGAAGATGATGAAAAAGAGAATACTGAGTATATTCTTGGCAGTGTGTCTAATATTCACCCTGCTGCCGGTCGGGGCACTGGCGGAGGGTAATAGCGTGGAAACAGAGCCAACGCTGGCGGTCAGCGGCACAAACTCTGTCGGCAAGCTAATATCAAAAGAGGTGTCGCAGGAAACTGATGAGACCACCGGCGGAAACAAAATTTCCGACCTGACCGTCGACGGCAATACCGCTGCCGTACAATTTACGACCGATACGAATGAGTGCGATATTGTTGTTGCCATCTATGACGAGAACAATGGGACGCACATGCTCGCCTCGGGTACGGTGACCGTATACTCGGGCGACAGTGAGGTAAGCATTGAACTCTCCGGCGATATCCCCGAGAGCTTTGTTGCGACCGCTTATATGCTCGAGCGGGAGTCTCATTCGCCGTTGTGCACCGCATATATGACGAAGATGTACACCTCGGAGATGCAGGCGTTTCTCGCAACGACCGTCAACGACTATGATGAGAAACTGGTTTTTAACCTTGACGACAGCGAGGAGACTAACTTTGCTGTTTTCAATGAGGACACGCTTAGAGCCGACGAGAGCAGCGGAATGAGCATAGAGGACAAAGGCAACGGAATCTATATTGTCACTAACGCAGATGCCGATGTTAAGGCTCTTTCCGAGGGCGATGAGTTCGCCTATACATACGATGACGGCACGGTACTGCTCGTTGCGGTTGCGTCCATCACCATTGACGGTGACACGGTCACGATAACCGAGGCTGCAGATGCAGACCTACAGGACTTCTTCGACTATGTAAAAATCGAGGGCACGAACGACGAAAACACCGAGACGACCATAGACACAAGCGACATGGATGATTGTGTCACACTTGTTGATGAGGCTACCCCTAGGCGCGCCCGAGCAAGAAGCGTTGATACAGAAGGTTCGTTCGGCAGTTCAATCTCAGCTAAGATAGATAATGATAGCATTGAAGGCTCTGTGACATTCAGTTACAAGGTGTCGTTGAAAGTTTATATCAACAACGGCTATAAATCGGTCTCGCTCACAAATAATGTCAAACTTGAGCTGTCTGTAGCACTTGAACCCGTTAAAGGGGAACTTGGAATAAAGTTGTGCAGTATAAATGTTCCGATGGTTCCCGGTGTAAAGGTTCAGATAGCGCCCTCAATCGTTGCTCAGATCAGTGTGAAATTGCAGTGGAAGGCCAGCATCGAGGCAACGATCGGCTTTGGATATGACAGCGATATCGGCTTCGTTAACAAGTGTTCAGGCCCCAAGTGCGACAGCAAGGTCGAACTATCGGGAAAGCTGTTCATCGGTTTAAAAGTCTCTGCTTCTGTGGATATAATATCCGATAAAATCGCCTCTTTGGGGTTAGAATCCAAAGCGGGTGCGGAGGTATCAGCAAAAGAAAGGCTGGACAACGACAGCACAGGCAGCAAGAAGCACGAGTGCGAAAGATGCATCACCGGAGAGATAAATGGCGTGGCTTCGCTGACAGCAAAAGCAAACTTTATCAAGTTTAAAACTGAAAAAACCTTTGCAGAGACCAAAATTAAAGTCGCAGATTTCTACGCTTCTATCACTTTCAGAGACTCAGGTTGGGGCACATGCCCACATATCAGTTATAAAGTTACTGTAAAAGCCTTGGACAAAGACGGAAACCCATTGCCGAATGCAACAGTGACATGCAGCGCACTGACTGATACGCTTACGACCGACAACGAAGGAAAAGTAAGTTTTTTCGCTCCGAACGGCGAGTACACTTTGAATATTGAATCGAATGACTTAAAAGCAGACAGAAAGCTCACTGTTCACAGCAGCAAAAAGGAGCTGAGCGTCCGACTGACCCCACTGCCCAAGGTCGTGGCCAGCGGCAAATGCGGCGACGATATAACATGGCAGCTTGACGAAGCAGGTACTCTCACCATCAGCGGCACGGGGGAAATGTATAATTACAACGGAAACCTTAGCAATTATGCACCTTGGAATGACAAACGGCAGGATGTAAAAAAGGTCGTTGTTAAAGGCGATGTGACAAACATCGGAGATTGGGCATTTTGGGGCTGCGGTAACCTTACAAGTGTTAGCTTGCCTGACAGTTTGACACGCATTGGAAACTATGCATTTAGTGGAGGCTGCGGATTCTCAAACATCGTTCTTCCTAAAAATTTAATCAATATCGGAAACGGCGCATTTGCAGGTAGTAACCTAACAAAAATCACATTGCCCGAAAATGTAACAAACATTGGCAGGCGTGCATTCTACGGTTCATGTTTAGAGAGTGTTAATCTTCCAGATAGTTTAATCAGTATAGGTGGAGAAGCGTTTATGTCATGCAGTTTTTTAACGAACATCGAGATATCACGCAATGTAGCAAATATAGGTGACAGAGCTTTTGCGGAATGCAATAAGTTAAAAAGTATTCCGGTCGAAGAGGGAAACGCTCATTTTTGCTCAGATGATGGCATTCTTTACAACAAAGACATGACAAAAATAGTTTGTTATCCTGTTGGAAAAACAGAATCACAATTTAATATTCCGGACGGAGTAACAGAAATTGGAGTTTCAGCTTTTGCAAACTGTATGGCTCTTAGGACTATTGAAATACCAAGTACTGTAACTACGATTGGGGCAACTGCGTTTTCAAATTGCAGGAATCTTTATAGTGTTAATATTCCTCAAAGTGTGACAAGTATAGGGTCGAGTGCATTTTGGTACTGCAATAATATAAGGAGTCTAGTAATACCAGAGGGCGTGGAGAGCATCGAGTATAGTACCTTCAGAGAGTGCCACAATCTTGCTGAAATATGGCTCCCGAGCAGCTTGAAAAAAGTAGGACAAGCAGCATTTTCGTGGTGCAATAGCCTGAAAGATGTATATTATTCGGGCAGCGAAGCACAGTGGAACGAGATAGAATTTGACGAAGAAGCCGATTTGCCCAATGCAACCATCCACTACAACAGCCCCTATATTGATTGGACTTCGCCCTCTAACCTAAAAGTATACGATAATACAAATCCGGCGGTGACTACCGGCACGGAAAACTCTGCGCCTGTTAAAGCAGTGGCAGCGCAGAGTACAGACAGCGGATCTCGGGTAAAGACGAGCAGCTTCAGCGACTTGCAGTCCGGCGTGCAGTATGTTTTCGTTGCCGTGCGTAATCCTGATGCAGAGGAATACTTTGCATACGATAATCTATGCTACATTGCTCAAAATGCCGCGGACACCTACGGTAGCCTCAGCTTCTCGTATTACTCCGATGCTGACACTGTGAGTGAAAACCTTTATGTAATGCATGCTCATGCTTATGTAGACGGTGTGTGTACAATCTGCGGAATAGCCGACCCAACTTATGAACCGCCTCACGAACATAGCTTCGGAGAGTGGACGGTAACGACCCAGCCCACCTGCACCGAAAAGGGAATGGAGACCAGAACCTGCACCCGCTGCAATGCAAGCGAGACGAGAGATATCACAAGCCTCGGCCATGCAATAGTTCGTCATGCTGCAAAGGCGGCCACTTGCACAGAAAAGGGCTGGGCGGCATATGATACTTGCTCACGCTGCGACTACTCAACTTATAAAGAGATTGCGGCAACAGGCCATCATCATAACGCAGTCGTGACTGCGCCGACCTGCACGGCAAAGGGCTATACCACCCACACCTGCAACACCTGCGGAAATAGCTACAAGGATAACTACACCAACGCACTCGGTCACAGCTACGCAAACGGCAAGTGCACACGCTGCGGTGCGGCTGACCCCAATTATAAGCCTGCACCCAAGGCTCCCGCACTCAAGATAACCACCGTATCGGGCAAACCGAAAATCTCTTGGAACGCAGTTGACGGTGCGGTGAAGTACTGGGTGTACCGTTCGACTGACGGCAAGAATTTTAAATATTACGACAGAACGAATAATACAAGCTACACCAATAAATCGACCGAGATCGGCACGACCTACTACTACAAGGTCAAGGCAGTGAACGCAAACAATGCTGCCTCGGATTACAGCGTGTCCAAGGGAATCCGGTGCAAGCCCGCAGCTCCGACCGTGAGCATTTACCGCACAAACGGCAAGCCTAAGCTTAGCTGGAAAGCCGTTTCGGGTGCAACAAAGTACTGGATATACCGCTCGACCGACGGCAAGAATTTCAAATATTGGGACAGCACTACGAAGCTGAGCTACACCAATTCCGGTGCGGCATCCGGCACGAAGTATTACTACCGTGTCAAGGCCGTTGCGGTCGTGAACGGCAAGAATGTCGCCTCTGCCAACAGCAGCACAAAGAGCCTGCTGACCTCGCTTGCAAAGCCGAGTGTCAGCATCACGACCTCGAACGGCAAGCCGAAGCTGACTTGGAAAGCGGTCACGGGTGCGGACAAATACTATGTCTATCGCAGTACCGACGGCAAAAACTTCAGCTACTGGGACAGCACGACCAAGACGAGCTATGTAAACAGCGGTGCAAAGAAAAACACCAAGTACTACTACAAGGTCAAGGCGGTCTGCGCATCAAACTCCAACGCAAACTCCGCCCAGAGCTCGACCGTCAGCATCAAGGCAACCAAGTAGCAGACAACGGTTTTTAAAAAATAAAAAATTTTTTAAAAACCGTGTCCCCAAATGTCCGCTTGAGGACATATATATAATAGAGGCCTGCGTTGCAGGC
>ULTJ01057631.1_pt1 | contig 14330 bp, 10 predicted proteins | sample 1957491 | NCBI WGS metagenome assembly ULTJ01 (sample SAMEA4835731, study PRJEB28245) | human gut metagenome | biome: gut microbiome; material: fecal sample | place: Denmark | collected 2008 | reverse complement strand
GTAATTCGGCTGACGATACAAAAATTTATTATTTTTTATTGTCCTATTGACAGGTAGCACACCATAAGTCCGCTGGGGCTTTTTTTATCTAACAATAATCATTAAACATCATTCCGCTGTAAGCAGAAAGATTATATGGGTCGTTAAAAGCATATTTTGGATTTTTGTATGCAACGATTTTGTTGTTTACATAATTCATAGGATTGGTTGAGATATCCTCTGCTTTTTTCATAAGGGCTGATTTGAAGTTATTAAGCTCATTGAAAATATTATCAATTGTGCCATTGTGTGCAGATTCTATCACAGTCTGTCTGTCAACACTGACAGAGCCGTCGTCTTCGACTTTTAAGCCATTATTATTTAAAGTGGTTCTGTATTTCGAAGCTATTCTTGAAAATTCCAGCTTTAATCGGTCATTTCCCTCAAAAATTTTATTATTGTCGCTTTCTGTGATTTTGACAAGACCATTGTAACCTGATATTAACTCGTCAATGCTGTCTGCAATGGAATTATCATCCGTATTGAGGCTGAGGGTAACGGGCTCATCTGTAGTTTCTTTTAATTTAACTGAAAATGTTTTGTTGAGCATAAATTCATTGGAAGGCGAATACTGCTCGCTGCCATTGACAGAAAAAATTGCATTATAAGGATAGCTGCTTACCCTGTCCATGCCGAGAGTATTTATAAGCTCACTGTTATCGGATTTTATGCTGAAAATAGTTGAATGAATACCTGATATTCCTGTTGCATCAGATGTTATTACAAGTCCTTTATTCTCAAGGCTGTCAGTCTTTACTTCGCAATTAAGGCCGATGTTGGAACGATTAATGAGACGTGCAATTTTATTTTCAACATCACCATTATTTTCATCTTCTGATACGTTAAATTCAAATTCATATGTAAGGTTATTGATATTTAAATCAAAAGAATATGTTCCCGGCTTTAAAAGCTTCTGGTTAGACTGCAAAAAATTTCCGGTGTTTACCTGATGAGTTGCAAGCTGGCTGACACTTATTTCAAGCGGTTCACAATCAGATGATGAATCTCCTATAAATTCAGCCGAAACAGCTTCCGGGTTGCTTGAAGATGCCGATTTTTTGAATGTCATCTCGCCACTTTTATCATCTGATAAATCTTTTGCAATATAACAAAGCTGTCTTGCATGCTCTTTTAAATCTATGGCATATTTTTGTGCGGCAACGGAGAAATCAACCTTATATGTAGGTGTCTGACTGTTGTTTTTTAAAACTCTGCCATATGAATTCTTTAACTGGTTTTTTGTATGGGTATCATATTTAGAATTAGATTTCCAGCCATATTGGGAAATATAATAGCTGTATGCACTGCTAATCATCAACAGTCACCTCCTTGTCTGCTAATAATAATATATATGAGATTATGGAAAATCCGTTTTCCAAAAAATTCTTTAATATATTATATAGTATTAATCGGGACAGGGCAACAAAAACTTAATAGTAAATTTTTATTATTTACTTGATTTTTGGGATAATATGATGTATTTTATATGAAGCAGGATGAGAAAACATAAAAAAAGTGTTGACGCACTCTTTAATACTGTGCTATATTAGACTGGCTATGGAAGCGGTCTTTTTTTTATGCCTAAAAAAAGCCAATTGGTGTATTTAATACACCTGCAAAAAAACTAGAAAAAATTGGAGGTGGAAGTTGTGCGCGTTAAGATAACATTGGCATGTACAGAATGTAAACAGCGTAATTACAACATGACAAAGGATAAGAAAACACATCCTGACAGAATGGAAACAAAGAAGTATTGCAAGTTCTGTAAGTCACACACATTACACAAGGAAACAAAGTAAACCAGCACAGTGAGGTAGAGACAATGGGTGAAACTGTTAAAGAGACAAAACAGAAGAAAAACTGGTTCAAAGGTCTTAAAGCAGAGTTTAAAAAAATCATCTGGCCTGACCGTAAGTCCCTTACAAAAGAGACAGTTGCTGTTGTAGCTGCATCCGTATTATTAGGTGTAATAATAGCAATTGTGGATTTTATCGCACGTATTGGTATTGAATTCTTAGTAAAGTAAGGAAAAGGTGATTAAATGGACGAAGCAAAATGGTATGTAGTGCATACTTATTCCGGTTACGAGAATAAAGTCAAGGTAGACATTGAGAAGACTGTGGTAAACAGAAATCTTGAAGACCAGATTCTTGAAGTGGTTGTACCGCTTGAGACTGTTGTTGAAGTTAAGAACGGCTCAAAAAAGTCTGCTCAGAAAAAAATGTTTCCTGGCTATGTTTTAATCAACATGGTTATGAATGATGACAGCTGGTATGTAGTTCGTAACACAAGAGGAGTTACGGGATTTGTTGGTCCCGGATCTAAACCAGTACCACTGACCCCTACAGAGATTAAAGCACTTGGTATTGCACTGCCAGGCAGTGAAAACGAGAACAAACCTGTAGTTAAGTTTGACGGTAAAGTCGGCGACCAGGTTATGATTCTTACAGGTGCCTGGGAAGATACTGTTGGGGAAATCACAGGCATTAATGAAGGTAAGCAGTGTCTTACAATTAATGTTGAGATGTTCGGCCGTGAAACTCCGGTCGAGATTGGTTTTACAGATGTAAAACTGATGTAAGAAGGTTCGCATAACGCGGACGTGGGAGACACTTTGTTTATATTGGCAAGTGTCGCCAATTACCACATTTTTATTTAGGAGGTGCCTAAAATGGCAAAGAAAGTAACAGGTTATATCAAATTACAGATTCCTGCTGGTAAGGCAACACCAGCTCCACCGGTTGGTCCTGCACTCGGACAGCACGGTGTAAATATCGTAGAATTTACAAAGCAGTTTAACGCTAAGACAGCTGATCAGGGTGATTTAATCATCCCTGTTGTTATTACAGTATATGCAGATAGAAGTTTTAGTTTCATTACAAAGACTCCTCCTGCTGCAGTTCTTCTTAAGAAAGCTTGCAACATTAAGTCAGGTTCAGGTGTTCCTAACAAGACAAAGGTTGCTACAATTAAGAGAGCAGAAGTTCAGAAGATTGCTGAACTCAAGATGCCTGATTTAAATGCTGCATCAATCGAAGCTGCAACTTCTATGATTGAAGGAACTGCTAAGAGTATGGGTATCGTTGTAGAAGACTAATTCTGCAATGCTACATTTGCCGGGAATCCGGTAATATTTCATATGTATAGTAAAGAGTTGGATATAACTCTTTGTAATCGTAAAACGTGGGAGGAAAGTCAAACCCTTCCGATAATACCACTAGGAGGTTTTTTTATAATGAAAAGAGGAAAGAAATACGTTGAGGCAGCCAAGAAAATTGACCGCCAGACATTATACGAAGCAACAGACGCTATTGCGTTAGTTAAGCAGAGTGCAGTTGCTAAGTTTGACGAAACTATTGAAGCACATATCAGAACAGGTTGTGACGGACGTCATGCTGAACAGCAGATCAGAGGAGCAGTTGTTCTTCCACACGGAACTGGTAAGAAAGTAAGAGTTCTTGTATTTGCTAAGGGTGCTAAGGCTGATGAAGCTGAAGCAGCTGGTGCAGATTTCGTAGGCGGAGAAGAACTTATTCCAAAGATTCAGAACGAAAACTGGTTTGAGTTCGATGTTGTAGTTGCTACACCTGATATGATGGGCGTTGTAGGTCGTCTTGGACGTGTACTCGGACCTAAGGGCTTAATGCCAAACCCTAAGGCTGGTACAGTTACTATGGATGTAACAAAAGCTGTTAATGATATCAAGGCTGGTAAGATTGAGTACAGACTTGATAAGACTAACATCATTCACGTGCCAATTGGTAAGGCTTCATTCACTGAAGACCAGTTAGCGGACAACTTCCAGGCTATTATGGGTGCAATCGTTAAGGCTAAACCATCATCACTTAAAGGTCAGTATTTAAAGAGCATCGCTCTTTCATCTACAATGGGTCCTAGTGCTAAGGTTAACCCTTCTAAGTATGTTGGCTAAAAAATGATTGACAACCGATATATTTGATAGTATACTATCATACGTATGTGACAGCATAAGCTGTTATATAATAAATATTTTGCCTAAGACAGCATGGTCCCGTAAGGGTTAAAGGTAATACGCCTGCCGAGGATGTATACACATTTTAGATGTGTTGATTATGTTTAATCAGTCCTTCTGTCTTGCAAAAGATGGAAGGACTTTTAGATTTTACTAATTCCTTTTGGGCAGAAAAGTGTGCTTTGTGCATACTTTAAAAATCTAACAGGAGGTAATTATTCATGGCAAAGGTAGAACTTAAACAGCCAATCGTAGACGAGATTTCAGGATACTTAAATGACGCAGCAGGCGTTGTATTAGTAAACTATCGCGGCTTAACTGTAGAGCAGGATACACAGCTTCGTAAGCAGTTAAGAGAAGCAGGTGTCGTATACAAGGTTTATAAGAATACTTTAGTTAAGAGAGCAATTGCTGGTACACAGTTCGAAGGAATGACAGAACAGCTTGACGGACCTAATGCAATCGCTATCTGTGCAACAGATGCAACAGCTCCTGCAAGAATTCTTAGCAACTTCGCTAAGACTGCAGATGCACTTGAATTAAAGTGTGGTGTTGTTGAAGGCACATACTATGATGCTGCAGGAATCAATGCAATCGCAAGCATTCCTTCAAGAGACGAACTTCTTTCAAAGTTACTTGGAAGCATGCAGTCACCTATTACAAACTTTGCTCGTGTTATTAAGCAGATCGCTGAAAAGAACGAAGAAGTTGCTTAATTGATTGCGGACATATTAAATTAAGGTTCATTGAAACCAAAAAACAGAATTAAAAAAAAGGAGATTATTACAATGACTACACAGGAAATCATTGAAGTTATTAAGGGTTTATCAGTATTAGAGCTTAACGATTTAGTTAAGGCATGTGAAGAAGAATTCGGCGTTTCTGCAGCAGCAGGCGTTGTAGTTGCAGCAGCAGGTGCTGGTGCAGCAGCAGCTGAGGAGAAGACAGAGTTTGACGTAGAGCTTACAGAAGCTGGTGCAAACAAAGTTAAGGTTATCAAGGTTGTTCGTGAGATTACAGGACTTGGCTTAAAGGAAGCTAAGGAAGTAGTTGATGGTGCTCCTAAGGTTGTTAAAGAAGGTGCTTCTAAGGAAGAAGCTGAAGAAATCCAGAAGAAGCTTGAAGCTGAAGGTGCTAAGGTTACTCTTAAGTAATTATAACCATATTGGATTAATAACTGCATATTGCAGTGCATGTATAGAGGCGGAAGCTCCGGGAAATGCTTGCATTTTCCGGGGCTTTTTCCTTTTTACTAAAATGAAGCATATATACAGCATATCTGCTGCTTAAAAACTTATAAAAAATTATTGAAATATTGTTGACAGTAATACCATGTTATGGTATTATGGACAATGCACTATTGTGGTATGTTGTGCTTAGTCTTAGCCTGCATACTTATAATGTGAAAAAATTAGGAAAAATAAGCACAAGGGGTGAAAATGTCAATGGAGAAAAACAGAATACGTCCAGTGAAGTCGGGTAAAAGTTTTAGAATGAGCTATTCAAGACAAAAAGAAGTCCTTGAAATGCCTAACCTCATTGAGGTGCAGAAAGATTCTTACCAGTGGTTTTTGGATGAAGGTTTAAAAGAAGTTTTTGATGACATCTCTCCAATTGCAGACTATAATGGTAGACTTAGTCTGGAATTTGTAGATTTCACATTATGTGAAGATGAAGTCAAGTATTCTATTGAAGAGTGTAAGGAAAGAGATGCTACATATGCGGCACCTCTTAAAGTCAGAGTCAGACTCCACAACAAGGAAAGTGAAGACATTAGCGAACATGAGATTTTCATGGGCGATCTTCCTATTATGACAAAGACTGGTACATTTGTAATTAATGGTGCAGAGAGAGTAATTGTAAGCCAGTTAGTTCGTTCACCTGGTATTTATTATGATATACAGAAAGATAAGTATGGTAAGATTTTCCTTTACAGCAGTCAGGTTATTCCAAACCGTGGTGCATGGCTTGAATATGAGACAGATGCTAATGATGTGTTCTATGTAAAGGTTGACAGAAATAAGAAAGTCCCTATCACAGTATTAATCAGAGCACTTGGCTTTGGCACAAATGCTGAGATTATTGATATATTTGGCGAAGAGCCTAAGCTCCTTGCTACTATGGAGAAAGATACTACTACTAATTATCAGGAGGGTATTCTTGAACTCTATAAGAAATTAAGACCTGGTGAACCATTATCAGTTGATAGTGCAGAGTCACTTATTTCAGGAATGTTCTTTGACCCAAGAAGATATGATCTTGCAAAGGTCGGAAGATATAAGTTTAATAAAAAGCTTTCATTTAGATATAGAATAGCAGGACAGATTCTTGCAGATGATGTTGTTGTAGATGGCAAGGTTATTGCTAAAGCCGGCGACAAGCTTGACAGAGAATCTGCACAGATGATTCAGGATGCAGCTGTTCCGGCAGTATTTTTGTCAGTAGAAGTTAAGGGTAATGATGGCACTATTATAAATAAGCGTGTTAAGATCCTTTCTAATATGGCGGTTGATATTACAAAATGGGTTGATATCAGCGATGAAGAAGCAAAAGAACTCGGCGTTAATGAATATGTATTTTATCCTGTATTAAGCCAGATTTTAGCTGAAAACAGTGATATTGAAGATATTAAGGAAGCAATTTCAAAGAATATCGGCGATTTAATTCCTAAACATATCACAGTTGAAGATATTTTAGCTTCAATTAACTACAATATGCATCTTGAGTATGGCGTTGGTTCAAAGGATGATATTGATCACCTTGGAAACAGACGTATTCGTGCTGTAGGTGAACTTTTACAGAATCAGTTCAGAATTGGTATCTCAAGAATGGAACGTGTAGTTCGTGAGAGAATGTCAACACAGGATTTAAGTGGTGTTTCACCTCAGTCACTTATTAATATCAAGCCTGTAACAGCAGCTATCAAGGAATTCTTCGGAAGTTCACAGCTGTCACAGTTCATGGATCAGAATAACCCTCTCGGTGAGCTTACTCACAAGAGAAGACTTTCAGCACTCGGTCCTGGTGGTCTTTCAAGAGACCGTGCAGGTTTCGAGGTTCGAGATGTACATTACACACATTACGGAAGAATGTGTCCGATTGAGACACCTGAAGGACCTAACATCGGTCTTATCAACTCACTTGCTTCTTATGCAAGAATCAATGAGTATGGCTTTGTAGAAGCACCTTACCGTATTGTAGACAAGTCTGACCCTAAGAATCCTAGAGTTACAGATGAAGTGCGTTACTTTACAGCTGATGAGGAAGATGATTACCATGTAGCACAGGCTAATGCTGAGATTGATGAAAATGGTTATTTCGTTAATAACACAGTTTCAGGACGTTACAGAGAAGAAACTTCAGCATTTGATAAGAGTCTTATTGATTTGATGGATGTTTCGCCTAAGATGGTATTCTCAGTTGCTACATCAATGATTCCTTTCCTTCAGAATGATGATGCCAACCGTGCCCTCATGGGTTCAAACATGCAGCGTCAGGCCGTACCACTTCTTACTACAGAAGCTCCTGTAATCGGAACTGGTATTGAAAATAAGGCAGCAATTGACTCTGGTGTATGTGTTGTTGCGGAAGCTGATGGTGAAGTTATTTCAGCAGAATCTAATAAGATTACAGTAAAAGAAGATGATGGCAAAGTTCGTGAATACAAGCTTACTAAGTTTGCACGAAGCAATCAGAGCAACTGTTACAACCAGCGTCCTATCGTATTTAAGGGAGACAGAGTTGTAAAGGGCGATGTTATTGCAGATGGTCCTTCAACTTCTAATGGTGAAATTGCACTTGGTAAGAATCCGTTAATCGGTTTCATGACATGGGAAGGTTACAACTACGAGGATGCTGTACTTCTCAGTGAAAGACTTGTAAGAGATGATGTATATACATCTATCCATATTGAAGAATATGAGACAGAAGCAAGAGATACTAAGCTCGGACCAGAAGAAATCACAAGAGATATTCCTTCAGTTGCTAATGATGCAATTAAGGATCTTGATGAAGATGGTATTATCCGTATCGGTGCAGAAGTTCGTGCCGGTGATGTACTTGTAGGTAAGGTTACTCCTAAGGGAGAGACAGAACTTACAGCAGAAGAGAGACTTCTTCGTGCTATTTTCGGTGAAAAGGCAAGAGAAGTAAGAGATACATCACTCAAAGTACCTCATGGTGAATACGGTATCGTAGTTGCTGTTAAGACATTTACAAGAGAAAATGGTGATGAGTTAGCACCTGGTGTTAATAAGTCAGTTCGTATTTATATAGCTCAGAAGAGAAAGATTTCAGTTGGTGATAAGATGGCCGGCCGTCATGGTAACAAGGGTGTCGTTTCAAGAGTACTTCCTGTTGAAGATATGCCATTCCTTCCAAATGGACGTCCTTTGGATATCGTCCTTAATCCACTTGGTGTGCCTTCTCGTATGAACATTGGTCAGGTCCTTGAGATTCATTTAAGCCTTGCGGCAAAGGTTCTCGGATTTAATATTTCGACACCTGTATTCGACGGTGCAGACGAGAATGATATCATGGATACACTTGATCTTGCTAATGATTATGCTAACCTTGAATGGGATGAGTTTGCAGCTAAATATAAGAGCCAGCTCGTTCCTGAAGTATTTGATTACCTTGATAAGAATAAGGCTCACAGAGCTGAATGGAAAGGTGTTCAGATTGGACGTGATGGTAAAGTAAGACTTCGTGACGGACGTACAGGTGAATATTTTGATAATCCGGTAACAATCGGATTCATGCATTATCTCAAACTCCATCACCTTGTTGATGATAAGATTCATGCACGTTCAACTGGTCCTTACTCACTTGTTACACAGCAGCCACTCGGTGGTAAAGCACAGTTCGGTGGACAGCGTTTCGGTGAGATGGAGGTTTGGGCCCTCGAGGCTTATGGTGCTTCATATACACTTCAGGAAATTCTTACAGTTAAGTCTGATGACGTCGTAGGACGTGTTAAGACATATGAAGCAATCATTAAGGGTGAAAATATCCCTGAGCCAGGTATTCCTGAATCATTCAAGGTGCTTCTGAAAGAACTTCAGTCTCTTGCACTTGATGTTCGTGTACTTGACCATGACAATAACGAAGTTAAACTTCTTGAGAGTGCAGATTATGAAGTTACAGATTTCAAGAAAGTTCTTGATGACGGTGGATACCACAGAAACAGCAAAGATGATGAGAACGAACTCAAGAGTTCAGGATATATGACTCAGACTGTCGATGATAATGGTGAAGCTCAGTACGAAGAGAGCGATGATGATATCGATGAACTTTTCGATGCTGATGAGGATTATGGCGACGGTAATTCAGAGCAGTATTAATTTTAGAAGGGAGCACGAAAATGACAGAAGAATCAAACAAGCAGCCATCAAACAATTCTATGAAGTTTGATAAGATTCAGATAAAACTTGCTTCTCCAGAAAATATCTTAGAATGGTCTCACGGCGAGGTTACCAAGCCGGAGACTATCAACTACAGAACTTTAAAACCGGAACGTGACGGTTTATTCTGTGAAAGAATTTTTGGACCTAGTAAGGACTGGGAATGTCACTGCGGTAAATATAAGAAAATCAAAGATAAAGGTATTGTCTGCGATAAGTGTGGCGTTGAAGTAACAAAGGCAAGTGTGCGTAGAGACCGTATGGGACATATTCACCTTGCAGCTCCTGTTTCACATATCTGGTATTTCAAGGGAATTCCAAGCCGTATGGATTTAATTCTTGATATCGGTCCTAAGAACCTTGAAAAGGTACTGTATTTTGCAGCTTATATTGTGCTTGATCCAGGAACAACAGATATTCCGTTCAAGAAGATTCTTACAGAGCAGGAATACAGAGAACTTTACGACCAGTACGGAAATACATTCCGTGTCGGTATGGGTGCTGAAGCAATTCTTGAACTTTTAAAGAATGTTAATCTTGAAGAAGAGGCAGCAAAACTTAAAGAAGAATTAAGTAATACAACATCTCAGAAGGCAGCAAGACTTATTAAGCGTATTGAGGTTATGGAGGCATTTATCAATGCCGGAACAAAGCCTGAGTGGATGATTCTTACAGAAGTACCTGTAATTCCACCGGATTTAAGACCTATGGTACAGCTTGATGGTGGTAGATTTGCTACATCCGACCTTAATGATTTATATAGAAGAATTATCAACAGAAATAATCGTCTTGCACGTCTTATGGAACTTGGTGCACCGGAGATTATTGTAAGAAACGAAAAGAGAATGCTTCAGGAGGCTGTAGATGCCCTTATTGATAACGGCAGAAGAAATGGTCGTCCTGTAACAGGACCTGGTAACAGAGCATTAAAGTCACTTTCTGACCTGCTTAAAGGTAAGCAGGGACGTTTCCGTCAGAACCTTCTCGGTAAGCGAGTTGACTATTCAGGACGTTCAGTTATCGTAGTAGGACCTGAACTCAAGATTTACCAGTGTGGTCTTCCAAAGGAAATGGCAATCGAGCTTTTCAAGCCGTTTGTTATGAGAGAGCTTGTAAGACGCGGTCTTGCAGAAAATATCAAGAAGGCTAAGAAGAGCGTAGAACATCTTGAAAATGATGTTTGGGATGTACTTGAGGATGTAATTAAAGAACATCCGGTTATGCTTAACCGTGCTCCTACACTTCACAGACTTGGTATTCAGGCATTTGAGCCAATCCTTGTAGAAGGTAAGGCTATTAAGCTTCATCCATTGGTTTGTACGGCGTTCAACGCCGATTTCGATGGTGACCAGATGGCCGTGCATCTTCCATTGTCAGTTGAAGCACAGGCAGAGTGTCGTTTTATGCTTTTATCACCAAATAACCTTTTAAAGCCATCTGATGGTGGTCCGGTTGCCGTTCCTTCACAGGATATGGTACTTGGTATTTATTACCTTACACAGGAAAGACCGGGTGCTAAAGGTGAAGGTAAGTATTTTAAGGATATAAGTGAGGCTATTCTTGCATATGAAAATGGAGTAATTACACTTCATTCAAAGATTATGGTTCATGTAACAAGAGAAATCAACGGCGAGAAGGTTTCAGGTAACGTTGAATCAACACTCGGAAGATTTATCTTCAATGAAATTCTTCCACAGGATTTAGGTTATGTTGACAGAACAAAGCCTGAAAACGCACTTGTTCTTGAAGTTGATTTCCATGTAGGTAAGAAGCAGTTAAAGGATATTTTACAGCATGTAATTAACACACACGGAACTACTACAACAGCAGAAGTTCTTGATGATATTAAAGCAACAGGTTATAAGTATTCTACAAGAGCAGCAATGACAGTTTCTATTTCAGAGATGACAGTGCCACCTATTAAGAAAGAACTTATTGCCAATGCAGAAAAGAAAGTTGAACAGATTACACAGAACTATTACAGAGGTCGTTCTACTGATGAAGAACGTCATAAGAATGTAATCAAGGTATGGCAGGAAACTGATGAACGTCTTAAGGATGCTCTTCTTGCCGGTCTTGATAAGTATAACAACATCTTCATGATGGCCGATTCTGGTGCCCGTGGTTCTAACCAGCAGATTAAACAGCTTGCAGGTATGCGTGGTTTGATGGCAGATACATCAGGTAACACTATCGAACTTCCAATCAAGTCAAACTTCCGTGAAGGTCTTGATGTTCTGGAATACTTTATTTCAGCTCATGGTGCACGTAAAGGTCTTTCAGATACAGCCCTTCGTACAGCCGATTCAGGTTACCTTACACGACGTCTTGTTGACGTTTCACAGGATCTCGTTATTCGTGAAAATGATTGCAGCGTAGGCAGAGCAATACCTGGTATGTACGTTTATGAGTTTGTAAATGAGAAAGCAACAGCAGACAGCGATGCAAAGGCTGATGTTCTTGAATCACTTCAGGAAAGAATTACAGGACGTTTCCTTGCAGAAGATATTGTTGATCCAAAGACAGGTGAGCTTATACTTGGTGCTAACCACCTTGTAACATCTAAGCGTGCAGAAGAAATCATTAAGACAGGTGTTGAACATGTTAAGATAAGAACAATTCTTACATGCCGTTCACATATCGGTGTATGTGCTAAGTGTTATGGTTCTAACATGGCAACAGGTCAGACAGTACAGGTTGGTGAAGCTGTTGGTATTATTGCAGCACAGTCAATCGGTGAGCCTGGTACACAGCTTACTATGAGAACTTTCCATACTGGTGGTGTTGCCGGTGATAATATTACACAGGGTCTTCCTAGAGTAGAAGAACTTTTCGAGGCAAGAAAGCCAAAGACACTTGCTGTACTTGCAGAGTTCGGTGGTGTTGTAAGTTTTGCAAAGACTGATAAGAAGACAGATATTGTTATCACAGATGACGAAGGCAATTCAAAAGCTTATCCAGTATCAAGAGATACAAGAGTAAAAGTTACAGAAGGCCAGATTGTTGCAAAGGGTGAGGAAATTACAGAAGGTTCTGAAAATCCTCATGATATAGTAAGAATTCTTGGTGTACGTGCAGTTCAGGATTACATGATTCGTGAAGTTCAGAAAGTTTACCGTATTCAGGGTGTTGAAATCAACGATAAACATATCGAACTTATTGTACGCCAGATGTTGAAGAAGATTGTTATTGAATCAGCAGGAGATTCAGATTTCCTTCCTGGTTCACAGGTTGATACAATCGAATTTACAGAGGTTAATGAAAGACTTGAAGAAGAAGGTAAGCAGCCAGCAACAGGAACACCAATTATTCTTGGTATTACTAAGGCATCGCTTGCAACTAATTCATTCATGTCAGCAGCCTCATTCCAGGAGACAACAAAGGTTCTTACTGATGCCGCTATTAATGGCAAGGTTGACCCACTTATCGGTCTCAAGGAAAATGTTATCATCGGTAAACTTATCCCTGCCGGTACAGGAATGAAGAGATATCAGGATATCAAACTTGATACAGGTCTTGTATATGATGAGGAGCAGGAAGCATTAGATGAGCAGGAAGAAGAGCTTGAAAATGCAGCCGCAGTTGATACAGATGACAACGAAGAAATCAATATCACAGAAGAAACTGTTACAGAGACAGAAGAATAATAAATAATGACATTGGCAGCCGGGCATGATATGTGTCCGGCTGTTTGTTAGTCTGCCTATATAAAATATTAAAAAATGCTTGACACTTATCATATCAGATTATATAATAATAAAGCGTGCGAATGTGACATGCTGTTTTTTTGTGTGTCAGATTAGCATTTTTTATTCAGACTATACTGAATATGCAACCAACAATTATTCTAATTCCGGGAGGTGAAAAAGGAATGCCTACATTTAACCAGTTAGTAAGACAGGGAAGAAAATCTGCTGTTAAGAAGTCTACAGCACCAGCTCTTCAGAAGGGTTACAACTCTCTTCAGAAGAAGGCTACAGACGTATCTGCACCACAGAAGAGAGGTGTATGTACAGCTGTTAAGACTGCAACACCAAAGAAGCCTAACTCAGCTCTTAGAAAGATTGCCAGAGTTCGTCTTTCAAATGGTATCGAAGTTACATCTTATATTCCAGGTGAAGGCCACAATCTTCAGGAACATAGCGTTGTTCTTATCAGAGGTGGTAGAGTAAAGGATTTACCAGGTACAAGATATCACATCATCAGAGGTACACTTGATACTGCAGGTGTAGCTAAGAGAAGACAGGCCCGTTCTAAGTACGGTGCTAAGAGACCTAAGGACGCTAAGTAATTAGAATCCTATAATTTGCTTTGTAAAAGCACAGATTTATTCACATTAATATTTAAATTTAGTGCCGGAGTTAGATTAATCCGAAGGTTGCAGGTTTAATATATACTTAAGCACGAACACATAAAATATTTGTGAGTACCGATGAATTAATGAAAAGCTGCAAAATAGCTTTATAATGGCAATATTTGTTATTATAATGACTGTTTTTGGCAACACTATGTTAAGGAGGGAAGAACCGTGCCACGTAAAGGACATACTCAGAAAAGAGATGTATTAGCAGATCCTATTTACAATAATAAAGTGGTTACTAAGCTTATCAACAACATTATGCTTGATGGTAAGAGAGGAGTAGCACAGAAGATTGTATACGGAGCATTTGACAGAGTCGCAGCTAAGACTGAAAGACCTGCTATTGAAGTATTTGAAGAGGCTATGAACAACATCATGCCAGTTCTCGAAGTAAAGGCTAGACGTATCGGTGGTGCCACATATCAGGTACCTATCGAAGTAAAGCCGGATAGAAGACAGGCTTTAGCTCTTCGTTGGATGACTTCATACTCTCGTGCAAGAGGCGAGAAGACTATGGAAGAAAGACTCGCTAACGAGA
>ULTJ01008471.1_pt1 | contig 14334 bp, 9 predicted proteins | sample 1957491 | NCBI WGS metagenome assembly ULTJ01 (sample SAMEA4835731, study PRJEB28245) | human gut metagenome | biome: gut microbiome; material: fecal sample | place: Denmark | collected 2008 | reverse complement strand
TGCGCAATAAGGTGCAAATAAAGACTCTCAAAGATCCCGTTGCGACGCAAAGTATGATAAATATCGAACGCGGCGGAGAGTTTGTTCACTATACGCCTATCGGTGGATTTACAACGACCGATCTTGGTTTTGAGCGCGGAAAAAGCAATTTAATCGGAATAACAAAATCCGATGATGCAACTCAAAGTCGCTTTTTTATAAATGCATTTGACAGTTTGTGGCACAACGACGAGGCATTGAAAGATATAACGGATAGCGTAATCGATTATATCTCTACTTGCTATAAGGAAAACGCACCGGAATTTATATATTTTATAATTTTGTACAACATCTTCAAAGAATTCCTTTTGGATTTGGACGAAGACCATATGCCGAACGAGGCAACAGGTTTTAAGAATAGCCTTATTTGGAACAAGTTGTACAATTTTCAAAAAGACGGTGCGGTGGGCATAATCAACAAACTCGAACGCTACAACGGTTGCATATTGGCGGATAGCGTCGGACTCGGCAAAACTTTTACGGCACTTGCCGTTATGCAATATTATTCGTTGCGCAACAAGTCCATTCTTGTACTATGTCCAAAACGATTGGAACAAAACTGGACTCAATATCAAGGCAACAAGACTACGAACATTTTTTACAAAGATCGTATTCGTTTTGACGTATTGTTCCATACGGATCTTGGCAGAACGAGTGGAAAGAGCGGGAATATGGATCTTGCAACGGTCAATTGGGGCAATTACGATTTGGTTGTTATCGACGAAAGTCACAATTTCCGCAACAATCGTTCCAACTACAAGAACAAAGACACTAGATACGATTTTCTTATGAAGCGTATAATGCAAGACGGCGTAAAAACGAAAGTTTTGATGTTGTCCGCAACGCCTGTCAACAATCGATATAACGACTTGAAGAACCAACTTTTGTTGGCATACGCCGGGGATATGGGCGAGATGAACAAGTCGCTTGATTTGTCGAAGTCGGTGCAAGTGGTGTTTGCCAACGCGCAAAAGATTTTCAATGCATGGAGCCAACTGCCCTCAAGCGAAAGACACGCAAAAGACTTGATTGAAAAACTCGATATCGATTTTTCCATAATACTTGACAGCGTGACGATTGCGCGCAGTCGCAAACACATTCAAAAATTCTACGATATGAACGATATAGGCACTTTTCCAAAGAGATTGCCTACGCGTTCGTGTTATCCGAAACTCACCGAAAATACTAGTGTGATGAAATACTCGGATATTTACAGAAAACTGCTTTCGACCACGATGAGCGTATACTCACCGCTTGCTATGCTTTTCCCGTCAAGACGTGACGAGTACGAGGCGAAATACGAAATCGATCTGCAAAAAGAAGATAAAAATGCAAATGCCTTGGGACAAGGGCTCACGCGTCAGATCAACCGTGAAAGCGGAATAAAGAAGTTGATGACAATCAACTTGTTGAAGAGACTTGAAAGCAGTGTGCAAGCGTTTAGAATCACGCTTAAATCGCTCATTAAGACAAATCAAGAGATGATTGATTTGATAAATCGCTTTGAAAACGGCGAAAGATCTTTGTCGATTGCAAGAGAAGTGACATCTTTTGTCATCGAAGACGAAGATGAAGACGAAATGTACTCGTTTTTCAAAGAGAATACGGGCAAAATCATCGATATTCGTTTGTCTGATATCGATGTGTATACGTGGCGTCGTGATATACAAAACGATATCGCGATATTGACCGAGATCTATGCCGATATGCAAAAAGTCACGCCCGATCAAGACGAAAAACTGTCTCAGCTCAAAGCAATCATTGACGAAAAGATAAACAATCCCATAAATCAAGGCAACAAAAAAGTCCTTGTGTTTTCCGCATTTGCAGACACAGCGGATTATCTATATCAAGAACTTGCGCCGCATATGCTCAAAAAGTACGGCTTGTATTCTGCAAAAATCGCCGGCGGACACAACAACAAGACGAACGTCGGCGGAAATTTGCAAACTGACAGATTGCTTACGTTATTCTCGCCCGATTCCAAGCAAAAAGACGTCATATATCCGAGTGACAACAGCGTTATCGACCTTATGATCGGCACGGACTGCATATCGGAAGGTCAAAACTTGCAAGACTGCGATGTATGCGTAAACTACGACATACATTGGAATCCCGTGCGCATAGTGCAAAGATTCGGAAGAATCGACCGTATCGGAAGCAAGAACGACAAAATTCAACTTATAAACTTTTGGCCGGACATTACGCTTGACGAATATATCAATCTGCAAAAACGCGTATCTGCAAGAATGACCATAGTCAACCAAGCCGCAACTGCCGACGACAACATCATCTCCGACGAAAACGAAGAGATGGATTATCGCAAAGAGCAACTCAAAAAACTGCAAGAAGGCACGCTTCAAGACCTCGAAGACGTGGACGGCAATATATCCATCACCGATCTCGGGCTCAACGATTTTGTGATGGATCTTGTCGCATACAAAAAAGAACACGGCGAGCCAAAAGGCGTGACGAAAGGATTGCACGCAGTCGTGGCGGCGGATAAAGAAAAGGGCGTTGAACCCGGCGTTATATTTGTGCTTTGCAATCGCAACAACGGCGTGAATATCAACAAACAAAACCGCTTGCATCCGTTTTATCTCGTATATCTCAAAGATAGTGGCGAAGTTGTATACAACCACCTTGATGTCAAACAAATTCTTGACGTTTTGCGTACAACGTCAAAAGGCGTGAGCGAGCCTATTGCTACACTTTGCCGTGCTTTCAACAAAGAAACCAAAGACGGCATAAAAATGGACAAATACAGTGCACTTTTGGGCGACGCGGTTGCGTCAATAATTCAAGTGAAAGAAGAAAACGACCTCAATTCGCTTTTCAAAGACGGGAGCAAAGTGCTGTTCCAACAATCAATAAGCGGACTTGACGACTTTGAACTTGTCGCATTCGTAGTCGTGAGGGAGTGAGAGTATGTTCGTTTTCAGCAGTAAAACCCAAGTTAATAAAAAATTCCGATTTCAAGAACTATTCAAACTTATGTCGGCAGACAAAGCGGTAAGGGCGGATGCAAAAGCCGTGCTGTCCGTGACTCTTGCAAACGTACTGTCAAGTGACACGCTCAATTTGCCGGCAAAGGGGAAAGTCAAAGAGATTTACGTCTTTGACATAGAACTGTCGTCAAAGACTATTCCTGCTTTGTTTATCTCGGCGCTCGACAAAGCCATCAATCTCCACACGATATTTGTCCTGCATCACGACGGAAAAGAAATGTTGTACGGCGCATACAAAGAACGCACGGAAAAGGGCGTGAAAATAGCCAAATACTACGGCACGGACTGGAAAGACCAAAGCGAACAAATCACCGTACCGCTCGATGTCACAAGCCTTGACGAGATATACAAAGCAATGATAGGCACGCTGATACCGCTCGATGCCGTCGATGAAGAAAATACAAGCGATTTTGTCGCGCGATACGAGCAAGTGACAAAACTCAAAAAAGAAATAGACAAGTTGCAACGCCATGTCGATGCCGAGAAACAATCCAAGAAACGCTTTGAACTCAACGAGCAACTTAAACAAATGAAGACAGACCTTCAACAACTGACAAACAAGGAGAACAACAATGGATAAATTGAGAATGATGTCGATGGACAATGTGCAAATGAATGTGGAAAAGATACAGAAACTGTTCCCAAATGCAGTGACCGAAGTGTTGCGTGACGGCAAACCGACGTTGGCAATCGATTTTGACGTGCTCAAACAAGAATTGTCTGCCGAACTCATCGATGATAAAGAAGAACGCTATCAAATGACGTGGCCGGACAAGAAGAAGTCAATTCTTCTTGCCAACACGCCAATTTCTGCCACTTTGCGTCCTTGCAAGGAAGAAAGCGTGGACTTCGATCATACTCAAAATCTGTACATTGAAGGCGACAACCTTGACGTGCTTAAACTTTTACAGGAAACATATCTTGGTAAAATCAAAATGATATACATAGATCCGCCGTACAACACGGGCAACGACTTCGTTTACAATGATGATTTCAGAGTGGAGAGTGAAGAGTGGAGTGAGATGTCAGGAGATTATGACGAGCAAGGCAATCGTCTTGTGCAAAACACCGAGAGCAACGGACGTTTTCATACCGACTGGCTGAATATGATATATCCAAGACTGAAAGTTGCAAAGGACTTACTTGCAGATGATGGTGTGATTTTTATTCATATCGATGAAAATGAGGTTTATACATTACAAGTCATTTGTAATGAAATTTTTGGGACAAATAATGAATTGGGAACAATCATATGGGATAAAAGAAATCCCAAAGGTGCAGTTGTAGGAGTTGCATATCAGCACGAATCAATACTTGTATATTGTAAAGATAAAAATGCTTTTGCGACAGTTCCATTTATAAAAGAGAAAGAACATGCCCGAATGATGATTGAAAAAGTAGCTTTTTTGATCAAAAAATATGAAGGTGTAAATAACACTGTACGAGAAGAGTATAAGAAGTGGTTAAAAGACAATAAAAATGAGTTTAGTGGAGGGGAAATCGCCTATTCTTATATCGATGACAAAGGAAAGATTTATCAACCTGTTTCAATGGCGGCACCAGATAGACCCGAAACACGTTCGCATAGACCTTTATTGCACCCTATAACTAGAAAAACATGCCCTGTTCCCTCGAAAGGTTGGAGGTTCACAGACTCTACAATGAATGAACTTATTAAAAAAGATAAAATTGAGTTTGGCAAAGACGAGACAACTCAACCAAGGCAAAAGTATTTTTTAGAAGATAATATGTTCGAAATGTTTTCTTCTTTATTATATTTTGGTGGGAGTGATGATGCAATGGGATTGCCATTCGATAATCCCAAACCCATATATGTTGCAAAAAAAATTATTAAATCTATAAGTGATAATTGCTTGACAGTTCTCGACTTCTTCTCGGGTTCGGCAACCACCGCACATGCTGTTATGCAACTTAATGCAGAAGATGGTGGCAACCGTAAGTTTATTATGGTGCAACTGCCCGAAAAGTGTGATGAAAAGAGCGAAGCTTATAAAGCCGGATATAAAACCATTTGTGATATAGGCAAAGAACGTATTCGCCGCGCGGGCAAAAAAATTAAGGATGAGAATCCGTCCGCAACCGGTCTTGACGTAGGTTTCCGTGTGCTTAAACTCGATTCTTCCAACATGAAAGACGTGTATTACAAGCCGGAAGATTATTCTCAAGGCTTCCTTGAAAGCCTTGAAGACAACATCAAAGCGGACAGAACACCGCTTGATTTGTTATTCCAAGTTATGCTTGATCTTGGCAAACCACTGTCTGCAAAGATTGAAGAAAAAGACATTGCCGGCAAGCATGTTTTTGTCGTTGATGACAACGATCTCGTTGCGTGCTTTGACAGCAACGTCACCGAAGATGTGGTGAAGACCATTGCGCAACTCAAACCGCTTTATGCCGTGTTCCGTGACAGAGGTCTTTCTTCCGATTCTGTCGGCGCAAACTTCGACCAAATCTTTGCAACCTATTCACCAAATACAACTAGGAAGGTGCTGTGAGTATGAGTACATTTAGTGATATATACACCGTTATAAAAGATTTATTAGGCGTTGCAAAAAAAGCGAAGAATCAAGCAATAGTTGATTTGGCAATGGATTTGCAAGAGAAATTCTTTGAATTGCGTGAAGATAATGAGAATTTGCAACAGCAAATAAAGCAAATGCAAGAGCAAATTGAGGAACTTACAAAAGCGCCTGAAATAGAAGATAAGATACAATACTCACCCAAAGGTTTTTTCACCTTATCAGATGAAAATCCCAAAATTCCTTATTGCAGTTGCTGTTGGAAACTTGAACATAAATTGGTACCGTTGTCGCAAAACAAAAACTGGTTTCAATATAAGTGTGGGCACTGTAAGACCGATGTTATTGTAATAACAGAAGACGGCAAAGAACTCAAATAATTATGAAATTCAAATTTAAGATACAAGATTATCAAACGGATGCCGTAAATGCGGTGGTCAAGGTCTTTGACGGGCAACCTTTCAAGGATCGTGTGTCCTATTTGCGCGATTTGGGCAAGCAACAGCAGAGCGTGCAGACTTCGCTTTTGGATGATGACGTCTATTTTGTGGACAGTGACGGAAGTGGATTTGAAAATGCAAATATCGAGCTTTCGGACGCACAACTTTTGGACAATATTCGTGCATTGCAACTTGCGGGCAACATCAAGCAGTCTTCCGATTTATCAACGCCGTTTGGCAAAGCGTGCCGTTGCAGTCTTGACATCGAGATGGAAACGGGAACAGGCAAAACGTATTGTTACATAAAGACAATCTTTGAGCTCAACAAAAAGTATGGTTGGAGCAAGTTTATCGTCGTTGTGCCGTCCATAGCCATTCGCGAGGGGGTAAAGAAGTCGTTTGAGATGATGGAAGATCACTTTTTTGAATATTACGGCAAGAAAGCGAGATATTTTATATACAACAGCAAAAATCTCAATCAACTGGACAATTTTTCGGCAAGCAAGGACATATACGTGATGATAATCAATGCGCAGGCGTTTGCGTCATCGCTCAAAGAAGGCGCAAGAAATGAGGCCGCGCGCATTATATACAGCAAGCAAGACAGTTTCGGCTCTCGTCGTCCGATTGACGTTATTGCGGCAAACAGACCTATCGTCATTTTGGATGAACCGCAAAAGTTGAGCGGAAATGCAACGCAAGAGAGCATAAAACTGTTCAAGCCATTGTTTGCACTCAATTATTCGGCAACGCACAAAGACGTGCACAATCTCGTATACGTGCTTGACGCACTTGACGCTTACAAAAAGAAACTTGTAAAGAAGATTGAAGTCAAAGGCTTTGAATTGCGCAATTTGCGCGGTACGGACGGATTTGTGTACGTGTCGCAGATTTTGCTCGACCCCAAAAAGCCGCCTATGGCGCGCATTGCTTTTGAAATCAATTATGCCAAAGGCATAAGTCGTGAAACTCGTATCGTCGGCATCGGTGACAATCTTTACGAGATGTCCGCAGGCGGGAATATGCCGCCTCTTGAACAGTATAAAAACGGATACGTCGTCAAAGAGATCAATCCGATAAACAACACAATTACGTTTTTGAACGGGCAAACCATTGGCGTGGGCGAAGTGCGCGGTGATATATCCGAGCGTGATATGCGACGTATTCAAATCCGCGAAACAATACTTTCGCACTTTGAGAAAGAAGAGAGGTTGTACAACAAGGGCATAAAATGCTTGTCGTTGTTCTTTATAGACGAAGTTGCGCATTATAGACAATACGACGAGGACGGCAACGAGGTTTTAGGCGACTTTGGTTTGATGTTCGAGCAAGAATACACCAACATCCTTAATGATTATATCCGCCTTGAAGATACGCCTTATATTCGTTATCTCAAAAGCATTGACGTGCACGACACGCACAAGGGCTATTTTTCCATAGATAAAAAGACCAATCGAGTGGTAAATTCTGTCGAGAAAAAGGGCGTTTGCGACGATATTTCGGCGTATGATTTGATATTGAAAAACAAAGAACGCCTGCTTTCGTTTGAAGAGCCTACGAGATTTATCTTCTCGCACTCGGCGTTGCGTGAAGGGTGGGATAACCCTAACGTATTCCAAATTTGCACGCTTAAACAGTCAAATAGCACAATAAACAAACGTCAAGAAGTGGGGCGCGGTATGCGTCTTTGCGTCAACCGTTTCGGCGATAGAATGGACGCGAGCGTATCGAGTATAAAAGTTCACGATATAAATGTGCTTACCGTCATTGCGAGCGACAGTTACAAGGATTTTGTCGGCGGGTTGCAAAAAGAAATCAAAGATACGCTTTACGAAAGACCGACCAAAGCCACAAAAGAGTATTTTGTTGGCAAGGTTATCAAAACGGCAGACGGGCAAAATCACGAAATCAGCAAAGAAGAGGCCAATAGAATCGAGTTTTATCTTATTCAGAACCACTATATCGATTATGATGGCAACGTTACCGATACATATAGGGACGACCAAGAAAACGGATCTTTTGCGCAACTTCCGATAGAGCTTCAATGTATCGCAGACGGTGTTCACAAACTCGTTCAAGGCGTGTTTGACGAAAAGGTGTTTGAGGAGATTATCGAACAGGCAAACAAACCCAAAATCACCGAAAACGAGCTCAACGAGAACTTCGCAAAGAAAGAGTTTCAAACATTGTGGAAGTATATCAACCACAAGTATGCTTATACCGTGTCTTTTGACAGTGAAGAATTAATTCAAAAGGCAATCAAAGCTATTGACGAGCAAATGTACGTTACTGAATTGACGTATGTGCGTACAATCGGTTCGCAAAGCAAGGATTCTTTTGATTTTGCGGAAGGAAAGACCAAAACGACGACATTGCGCGGTACGGGCGGATCGAACGTCCAATACGACCTCGTAGGGAAAATTGCGCAAGGCACAAATCTTACAAGAAAGACCGTGGTGAGAATTTTGCAAGGCATCAGACCTGACGTTTTTGCAATGTTCAAGGTCAACCCTGAAGATTTTATCACGCGCGCCACTCGTTTTATCACCGAGCAAAAAGCAACGATGATTGTTGACGAAATCAAGTATAACGTGACGGAAGAACAACCGTATTCAAGCGATATTTTCACCGCAGAAAAGGGCGTTATCGACTTTACGCGCGCAGTGCAAGCCTCTAGACACATTACGCCTTATGTTGTAACTGATAGTGAAACTGAAAAGAATTTTGCAATCAGTCTCGAACACGACGATGGCGACGTTTGCGTGTATGCAAAACTTCCCAAAACGTTCAAAATCCCGACGCCCGTGGGCGATTATTCGCCGGATTGGGCAATCGCGTTTTATGAAGGAAAAGTAAAATATATTTACTTTGTTGCCGAGACGAAGGGCAGTATGAGTTCATTGCAGCTTAAAAAAGTAGAAAGCGCAAAAATCAATTGTGCCAAACGGCTTTTTGAAAGCCTAAACAACGGCACTGTCCATTACGGCGTCGCCGACACATATCAACATCTTATGGACATTATGAACAAATAAATCATAAGCGTGTTCAAAGTGTATTATCGAAAAGTCATTGAATATTGAAAGTATGTGTTGAAAAGTCGGGTTATAAATGGTATAATTAATATCAAGTAAAACGATTTAGGATGTGCTTGCGTGATAAAAACGTCGATTAGATTTTTTGAAGATATACCCGTAAGAGCCGTTTGGGAAGATGATGCTTCCAAATGGTGGTTTTGTGCTACCGATATAGCGGAAGCACTCACAAAAAGCTCGAATCCGCGCTCGTACTGGAACGCTCTCAAACGCAGAAAAGGCGAGTTGTCGACAATTTGTCGACAACTGAAATTGACCGCTGCCGACGGCAAGAAATATATGACCGATGTCGTTGACGATGAAGGTGTAAATACCATTATTGCGCTTATTCCTAGCAAAAAATCACTTGTATTCGAGAAGTGGTTGAAGGGAATGGGGACGTCACTTGACGATAAAAGCAAGCAGAAAGCGTATGAATTGTTTGAGTCGGGAATGATAAACGAAATCGAAGTCGGCACTGTAAAAGGTTTGCAACAAATACACTCGTATATTTTCGGTGGTTTGTATGATTTTGCAGGACAAATCCGCACAATGAATATAGCGAAGGGCGGTTTTGCATTTGCACCGGCAATGTATTTGCAAGAAAATTTGCGCCAAATTGAGAATATGCCCGATGATACGCTTGAGCAAATTGTCGACAAATACGTCGAGATGAACGTTGCGCATCCGTTTATGGAAGGCAACGGCAGAAGCACACGTATTTGGCTCGATTTGATTTTGAAAAAGCATCTCACAAAATGCGTTGATTGGAGCAAAATCGACAAAAAGGCTTACCTTACGGCAATGCAGGAAAGTCCTGTGGATTCATCGCATATTTACGAACTTATAAAAGGTGCATTGACCAACGATATAAATAACCGCGAAATCTTCATGAAAGGAATCGACTACTCTTATTATTACGAGCAAGTTGATGAGTGATATTCTCTTATATTCTCATTGTTACAACATACGGCTGCGGGACTAATGCTTGGTAGTTGTGTAGTCCAAAAACATGAACTGCATAATTTGATAGTAAAATGATATGTTCAAATGCGGTTGCTTTCTGCGCACCATCGCCTAAAAATGTTATAGTGCAATTATAAAAAAATGCAACCACATCGCTGTGATTGCACGTAACTCCTATGGGCAATGCCCAAGTTGTTCTCATAAAGAACAATCATAGTATATGCAATTATCCGCATTTTGTCAATACGGAATGTAAAACGTAAATAAAAAAAGAGCGACAATAACTAGCGTTATAAACGCCGTGGCTACTGATTACGGATTGTCGAAACTTAATTCGCTCTTCATCCAACGCTCAAATATATTATATTCGAATCTGTATATTTGTCAATACGGTACAAAAAACGGCAAATAAAAAAAGAGAGAAACGACTTATTGCCACAGAACGAAGCGTCCAAGTTATTACAGCGTGCAATTTGATTACAAATTGTTTTCCGCAAACTCTCTTTCGCAAATAATTTAGCACTACTTTATACAAAAGTCAACAAAATCGTTTTGATATGCTATAATGTCTTTGAAAATCGATTATGTAGGTGATAGTTATGATTTTGTCTGTTGGAGAAATACTTGCCGATATGATCGGGCAAAAGGTGGACGGTGTAACCACATTCAAGGCATTCTGCGGCGGTGCTCCGTTTAATCTTGCCGTAAACGCAAAGCAAAGCGGTGCAAAGGTCGGCTTTGTCGGACGAGTGGGCAATGACGTCATAGGCAGATTTGTGCTAGGCGAGGCGCAAAAGGCGCATTTGGAGCGGTTAGATATCCAAATAGATGCCGAACGCAACACCACGATTGCATTTGTTACGCTCACGGACGGCGAGCGCGATTTTGCTTTCAACCGTCACGATACGGCGGACTTCAATATCGATTTTGACGATATAGATTTTGAAAGTTACGAGAATTTGGAGATTGTGCATCTCGGATCGCTCATGTTGTCCGAACAAAAGGGCAGAGAGTTTGCCGAAAAAATTGCAAACAAGGCGAGCGAACTCGGTGCGAAACTCAGTTTCGATATGAATTTCCGCAAAGATATATATAAGAATTTCGAGGACGCAAAAAGGGCGTATGCGCCGTTTGTCGAGCGCGCGGATATAATCAAATTCTCGGATGACGAACTTGCCGACTACACGGGCATAAGCGATATGGACGAGGCGGCAAAATCCGTTTTGAAGAAGGACAAGTTGCTGCTTGTAACTCTCGGCAAGAGCGGAAGCGCATACTATTACAACGATTTGAAAGGAATTGTGCCGAGCATAAGCGGAGTAAAGTGTGTAGACACAACGGGCGCCGGAGATGCGTTTTTCGGTGCTTTTTTGGCAAATATAGAGGGCAAAGAACTGACGGAAGAAAACATTGTCTATGCCATGCAACAAGGCAATATAAAAGGCGCAAAAACCACGGAATTTTACGGCGCGATAGAGTTGTAAATAACAAAAATGCGTTCTTTATCGGCGTTTTTCTCGATGCCGAAATACCGTGTGTAAACAAGAATAATCGATATGCAATTCAACGCAAAAGCGACGGCATCGCCGTCGCTTTTGCGTTTGTGATTGTATTTTTGTCGGGGAATTCCGTCGGGTAAATCAATATTTGATTTTCGCCAGACGATATCACCGGATAAATCAATATTTGAATTGCTCGGTGAAGTAGTCCACGAGGCTGTCGATGGGCAAGCGTACTTGAGCCATCGTGTCGCGCTCACGCACCGTTACGCAACCGTCTTCGAGGGTGTCGAAGTCGACGGTGACGCAGTAGGGCGTGCCGATTTCGTCTTGACGACGATATCTCTTGCCGATGGATGCGGACGTGTCGAAGTCGCAAGCGAAGTGCTTTGAAAGTTCGATATAAAGCTCTTCCGCCTTTTCGTTGAGTTGTTTTTGCAAGGGGAGAACAGCCACTTTGACGGGAGCGAGAGCGTGATGGAGGTGAAGCACTACACGGGTGTCGTTTTCACCCACTTGCTCTTCGTCGTACGCGTCGCAGAGGAATGCGAGGAATACGCGGTCTGCGCCCAAAGACGGCTCGACGACGTAGGGAACGTATTTTTCGTTGGTTACGGGGTCGATGTAGGAAAGATCCTTGCCCGATGTTTTCATATGTTGATTGAGGTCGTAGTCGGTGCGATCCGCAACGCCCCAAAGCTCGCCCCAGCCGAACGGGAATTTATATTCGAAGTCGGTCGTTGCCTTGGAGTAGAAGCAAAGTTCTTCTTTTTCGTGGTCGCGGAGTTTGAGGTTTTCGTCTTTCATGCCGAGGTTGAGCAACCATTGATGGCAGAAGTTCTTCCAATATGCAAACCATTCGAGATCGGTGCCGGGCTTGCAGAAAAATTCAAGTTCCATTTGTTCAAATTCACGGATGCGGAAGATGAAGTTGCCGGGCGTGATTTCGTTGCGGAAGCTCTTGCCGATTTGACCGATGCCGAAAGGGACTTTTTTACGAGTTGGGCGTTGCACGGTTTTGAAGTTGACAAATATGCCTTGCGCGGTTTCGGGGCGGAGATAGACGGTGGATGTCGAATCTTCCGTCACGCCGATAAATGTCTTGAACATGAGGTTGAATTTTCTAACTCCCGTAAAGTTGCTGTTGCCGCAAACGGGGCAGGGGATTTTGTGCTCGATGATATATTGTTCCATCTGCTCGTTGCTCCAACCCGAGATGTTGACGTCAAGGCCGTGTTTGAGGTTGTATTCTTCGATAAGGTCGTCGGCGCGATGACGGGATTTGCAGGATTTGCAATCCATCAGAGGATCGGAAAAACCGCCGATATGTCCGCTTGCTTGCCAAGTGGTGGGGTTCATGATGATTGCGCTGTCAAGACCTACGTTGTATGGATTTTCGACAACGAATTTTTTCCACCAAGCCTGCTTGATGTTGTTTTTGAGTTGGACGCCGAGAGGGCCGTAGTCCCAAGAGTTTGAAAGACCGCCGTAGATTTCACTGCCGGGGTAGACGAATCCGCGGTTTTTTGCGAGGGCAACGAGTTTGTCCATTGTAAGTTGTGCCATAAAGATAACTCCTTTCGCACTCATCCGGATGATGAGCCGATAATTATTGTGAATTTATAATAAGATATATAGCAAAAAAAGTCAATTTTCAATCGACAATTGCCCAAACAATATGGGGATTTTGCGGTTATTTTCCAAAAATCAAACGCGCCGCTCGATTGAGGGCGCGTTCGATTGCAAAATTGCCGTCCGAGGTTACTTGCAGCAACCGCAGCCGTTGCCTCCGCCGCAAATGCAGGAGAGGATGAGGATGAGCCACACGATGTCGCAACTGCCCAATCCGCCCATATTGCCGCCGCAACCGCAGCAGTTGAGAAGCATCAAGAGCAAAACGATGTCGCACGTGTTGCAGCCGCATCCGTTTGTACCGTTTGTAAAGATTCCGTTCATGTTATGTACCTCCTTGAAGATTCGGATTGCTCCTACATTACCTTACGCAACCTTTGAAATTTGTGTGACAGAGGCATTGAACGGATTTTGTATAAATATATTTTTGTGTGGATCAGTTGAAGAGAATGATAGGACTTGTTGCGGGATTGCTCCTCACGCTTGTGGTGTCCGGCTTATGCTCGGTTTGCTTCAATTTGGACTTAAAGTGGTGGATTGCGCTTTCAAAACCGTCGTTTGTGCTTTCAGGCGGCTGGTTTACGCTGTTCGTCGCAATGAGTTATCTGTCATCGGTGCTTGCAATATCTCGCCTTGTGGAGTTCAAACATATTTTTCCGTCCATGCTGTATTTTGTGATTTTGGGCGGTGCTTGCATCCTTTTCGTATTTGCGTTTTTCACGCTGAAAGATTTGATATTCGCACTTGTGTGCATGTCTGTCGCGCTTGCCACGTCCTACGTGCTTTTCATTCGCTTTCTCACCAAAGAAGTGAAAATCGCCCTCGAATTTTTGCCAACGTTCCTCTTCAACGTCTATGCCTTTTTGTGCACCCTTTGCATATTTATGAACAACTGAAAACGGCAATTTTCATTTATTGACACAATATGGTTTGTTTAGTATTATAAAATCATAATAAGCGCGCGAAACACGTGTGTGTACGGATTTTGCAGAATTTGCGGTGCGGAAAATAATTTGTTTTTGTTGCAAATTTGTTGCAAACGTCTAGCAGTTTTTCGGGGATTTTCTTTGCTCGGTTTGTTAAACTTCAATCGTAAGCTAAGGCTTGCAATAAACAAAAGGAGTGAACTATGAAAACCG
>ULTJ01000583.1_pt1 | contig 14528 bp, 9 predicted proteins | sample 1957491 | NCBI WGS metagenome assembly ULTJ01 (sample SAMEA4835731, study PRJEB28245) | human gut metagenome | biome: gut microbiome; material: fecal sample | place: Denmark | collected 2008 | reverse complement strand
GGGACAGCTTAAATTCCAGACAGAAATCAATCATTGACCGCTGTGTGAGAAAGATGTATATCGACATCGCAAGGGGCAGGGAAAAGTATATTCCGGTAATGAGTGACTTCTACGATATCCTTATGGAACAGCCGGAGGACGAAGCAAAGGATATCGCATTGTCTTTGGAACTTTTTGTAAATGGTTCCCTCAATATCTTTAACCACCAGACAAATGTTGATGTAGATAACCGATTCACAGTATATGGTATCAGGGACTTAGGCACGGAGCTTAGTCCTATCACAATGCTTGTTATGATGGAGTCCATTCAGAACAGAATTGTAGAAAACGGGCAGAAGGGCAAGGCAACCTGGCTCTATATTGATGAGTTCCATGTCCTGCTTAATTCGGAGTATTCTGCAAAATATTTACAGCAGCTCTGGAAGAAGGTGAGGAAACAAGGTGGACTGTGCACGGGTATCACCCAGAACGTCGTGGACCTTTTACAGAACTACACCGCCACTACAATGCTTGCAAACTCTGAGTTTGTTGCACTCTTAAAGCAGGCGAATACAGACAGTTCCAAGATGGCAGAGGTTATCGGTGTATCAGAGGCACAGCTTCGTTTCGTAACCAATACTGCATCGGGAATGGGACTTATCAAGTGTGGTTCCGTGGTAATTCCGTTTGATAACCAGATCAGCAAGGACACTGACCTTTACAGACTGTATAACACCAATATCCACGAAAAGATTGCGGAGCAGAAGAAAAAGGAGGCAAAATTTGCTGATTAGAATTGCAATGTATCAGCCATTTGGACTAAGTTCCGGATGGCTACTTTTTTACCTTTTTTAAGGATACAGAAAGAAGGTGGGAACATTGAAGATAAAAAAAGTGGATGACAAGCCTATGGTCATTCACACTAAGAAAAAAGCTAAGATTCATATGCATGAACCGAAGAAGGCTAAAATTAAGGGCAGTAACATTTACACCGTACAGCGTGGTCCGAAAATTGCCAGTGCAAAGATAAATGATACAGGTAAAAAGAAGTCTTATCGTAAGAGTACCATTCATCAGGCAGAGAAGAAAGAAAAGGAACCTTCAAAATTTAAGAGAAATATACGGGAGTCCAATACTTCTATCAAGACGAAGAATACCAATCTTCATATAGCAGGAAGAACGGGAGCACTTGCGGCTGGAGCAGTTACAGAGCAGGTGGAAGGCGGGCAGGAAGTGTCACAGGCAGCTTATCTTGCATATGAAGTAAGCCGTCCGGTTACGGGAACTGCTTCAAGGGGAGCGTCACTTTTCAGAAGGAAAGCGGCAGCCGAAGCAAAGAGGCGTATCAAGAAGGTAGAAACAGGAAAGAAACTGGCAAAAAAGATGGGAAAGAAAGCTGCCAGTGATACGGCAAAAAAGGTTGCCGGTGACACGACAAAGACAGCAGCGAAAGAAACTGCTAAGAACACTGCGAAAGAAACTGCTAAGAACACTGCAAAAGAAACTGCCAAAACTACGGCAAAAGCGGCAACCACAGCGGCAGGTACAGCGGTTGCACCGGGAGCAGGTATAGCAGTCGGCATGGCGGCAGGCTATGCCACAGGTGTATCTATTGAGGCGAAGGATGTGAAAGCAGCGAACCGTAGCAGAAAGATTAAATTTTTTCTGGATAAGATGAAAGAACAGGAAAATCAGACGGACAGTGTTGTAAAACTGGTAAAAGATCTGATTGTAAAAAAGGCAGTTCTCTGGATAAAGGCGGCAGCTCCGATTATCGGACTTGTACTTTTGCTGTTGGTTCTTTTAGTGGTAATCGTTGCAGTTCCGGTTATTGCTGTGATAGCGATTCTTTATAATTCACCATTTGCCTTATTTTTACCGCCGCTGGAGTCAGGAGATACAGTGCAGACAGTTACAAGTGCTTATGTGTCTGAATTTAACCGTGATGTGAATACCAAAGTGAATGAACATACCGGATATGACTTTGGCGAACTGGTGTATGTAGATTATGAGGGAATGGATGAAAATCCAAGTAACTACTACGACATTATGGCGGTCTACATGGTCAAGTATGGTGTAGGCGATACTGCAACAATTATGAATGATATATCAAAGGGGTGGTTGCAGACTGTAGTAAATGATATGTGTTCTTATACTACAAGTAGTGGAACAAAAGATGTGGAGGAAACAGACGCAGATGGCAATGTAACAACTGTTACGAAGTCGGTACTGTATGTAAATGTTACGCTCAAATCATACAGAGATATGATTTCTGTTTATGGATTTAATTCTGATCAGGTAGAAATGCTTGAGCAGATCATGAGTCCGGAGTTTATGGGACAGCTTGGATATGCCGGAAGTGGAAGCGGTGGAGGCGGTGGAAGCCCCGGAGTAAGTTCCATGACAGAGGATGAAATAAATGCAATCCTCAGTGGTATTACAGATAGCAGGCAGAAAGCAGTCTGCTCTTATGCCCTTCACAGAGTGGGTTATCCTTACAGTCAGGAATTAAGAGATAGTGGCAATTATTATGATTGCAGTTCACTTGCGTATTATTCATGGAAGGATGCAGATGTGAATATCAGTTATGGAGGAGCAACTACAGCAGCGGCAGAAGCACAGGGACTTGATGAAGCAGGAAAGACCGTATCTTATGATGAAATGCAGCCTGGTGATCTTATCTTTTACAGTTTCACAAACAACGGAAGATATAAGAATATCAGCCATGTGGCAGTATATGTCGGCAATGGCAAGGTGGTAGAAGCCCTGAATGAAAGAGTTGGCGTAGTTTACCGTGATGTGGCAAGTGTTGGAAAGATTGTAGTAATTGGCAGACCATAGAAAATTGGCAGAGAGGGCGAAAGTCCTCTCTGGGACAGGAGGTAAGAATGGATTTAAAGGATATGATTCTTGTAATGGAGAATTATAAGGGAACAGAAAGAAATATGCTTATGACTTTGGAAGATTATAAGAAGTTCGTTGCCATTGATGATATGTCAGAGCTTGCAGATCAGATGCTGCTTCTTGGAAGAACGCTTGCGGAAGGTTTTACAGAGTATTACAGGGCAGCAAATGTTACAGTTTTTGCAAAATTCTGTAGAGATGATGTGGAACTGGGACGCTTTTTGCAAGGATATTATAATGATTCAAAGAAATTTTACTTTGATAAGGCAACAAGTTCCCCAGAGTGTATTACAAAGATGGATGAGATTGGAATGACGGATAGAGGCTGGATAGATGACTTTATCCTGCATTATGAAAAATGCGACAGGACATTTGAAAGAGGGCAGACATTTCATAATTTTAATGACCACGATTATATGGTACTTGAAGCATTATCTCCACGCAATCTTGTGGTAATGGATATGAAAAGCGGCTCTCTCACGATTGCTCTTGGAGCAACAGAGTATAAGCGATATCCGAAAGACGAGGAGCCAACTAAGGATAACACAGCGATTGGGGTATCGTGGGAGCACGGGATTTATCTTGGTTCCACACTTTCGCAGACCAACTTTAAGGCATATAAAAGAGAATACGGGACACCTGAAAAGATAAAAGATGTTTATGATTACAGGGCGAAACTCAAGCAGAAGTTTTATTTTTATCAGGATTTGTCAAAGGATGATGATATTCCAAAAAATATGCAGAATGATTTCCTGCACCAGATGTATAAGGAATTTGGAACGATAGAGGAGGAATATTTTTATGACAGGCTTGAAGATGGAAAGTATGATGAAGGTTTTAAGGAAAGACAGGTAAAAGAAAAAAAGAGCCGATGAGGAAAAATGGAATTGGAGGCTGATATCGAATGGAAAAAGAATTTGATATTGAGATAAAAGAAGTTCTCTCAAGGGTAGAGACAGTAAAGGCAGAGTCACTTGACGATGCCATAAACAAGGCAATGGATATGTATTATTCAGAACAGATAGTCCTTGATGCGGAGGATATGAAGGGAGTTGATTTTTCGCCATACAGCGAAGAACAGCTCCCTTCTTCATTAAAGGAAAATGGAGGAAAGACACGATGAAAAATGAGCAGACAGCAGTTATTAAGGATATGGAATTTTTATTAAACGAACTTCATAAGGAATGGGAAAGACCGGGAGAGGTAAAATCGTCTGTCAGTATTCCATATGAGAAAGTTGAGGAAATCAGCAGAAAGCTGAATGTGATTGTCTATGAGACACAGCAGTCGGCTGACAGCGACGGACTTGCCTTTAAGCAGAGCATAGCCAAGTCAAAGCAGTGTTATGTGCTTCTCAGGATTATGCGAAAGATTGTAAAAGGAAAGGGCAAATGTGATAGACAGGTGGTTGATGCAGAATTTGTGATTGAGCTTGACGGGGAGGAGTCAAAGCTCTTTAAGGAAATGTTTGCAGAATTACTGAAGTAAAAGGAGGGTGACACATGAGTGTTGATATGAAGGTCAAAGCGATATATGATTCAGAAATCAGCAACATCACCCGTTCTGAAAAGAACTGGAAAGATGTATTAAAGGTTGCAGGTCAGTTATATCGCTATGAATTTGATAATATCGTTATGGTAACAGCTCAGAGATCACCGGAGAAAAGTACCCTTATGGCAGATTATGACACTTGGAAGAAAGTGGGAAGATATGTAAAGCGTGGAGCAAAGGGCTGTGCTATCTTCCCCTCAAGGGCACTTAATCCCCGTATGAGATATATTTTCGATATCAGTGATACAGGCGGAAAGAATGTGAAGCTGACATGGGATCTGGAGGGGGAAAACCTGAAAAGTTATGCAGACTTTCTGGTATCGGAAGGACAGATGGAGCGGTATAAAAGCGATGACAGGGAATCACTAAAAAATACGCTAAAACAGTTTACAGGAACAAATGTTTGGGATATAATAAAAGAGGAGTTCGGAGATAGAATGTCCGAACTTATGCAGCTATCAGGTAGTGTGATAAAGGAATTCAACGAAAAACGCAAGGGCTTACAGCAGGATAGCGATATGGAGCAGTTAGTATATTCCAGTGTTATGTATGCTGTAGGGACGAGATGTGGATTTGACTTATCTGTGCAAGAACAGGATTTCAGTCAGATTGTAAACATCAAAGATGAGGAGATAGTTTACCGTCTTGGTTCCCTTGTATGCGATGTCTCCTGTAGTGTTCTTAGAGAATTTAGTAGGAATTTACAAACGATTGAGAGCGAAAGGAGAATATCATATGTTAGAAGCAATGACTTACAAGGAAGTGGACGGACTGCTGTATCCGGAGCTGACAATGCCGGACGAGACAGAGGATTTAACGAAGCTGGGCAGATACGGGAGAATGGCAATGAAGTATCTTCTGGAGAACGAACCGGCAAGGTACAAGACACTGATGAGATTCGGGAAGATGTACGAGAAGATGTCGGCAGTAGAGGAGGAAGCAAACCAGCTTTACGACCAGTTGGAGGAACAGTATCTAATGAAGCACAAGCCACAGAATCCATCATCGACAATGGAGATGTGGAAGATAAGAGAGCAGGCGAAGATGCAGGCAGAGGAAGTAGTGCTCCACCAGATCGTGATGAAGTTTCATTAGAAATACAGGAAGAATTAAATAGAGAGCTTGATGAGATTAACTCATTGGGTGTCAGTAAGGAAGCCGAATATACACAGGCTTCCTTTTTTTTCGACCAAAACGGGCAGGCTAGTTTTGGTGTGAAGCAGTCAGAGAAAACCAGACACAATGAATTTATGCGTCAGTATGAGGAGGACAGAAAGACTGCCCTTGCAGGAAAATATAACTATCTCAATCCGAAAAAGGCAGAAAGTGTACCAAGTGAGTATGTAAAACAAATACTTATGAGAGGGACTGGCTTTGTCGGTGGAAAAGGCAGAGTGTGTGAAATTTACCGCACAGAGATAGATGCTGGAACCAGAGCAAAGCGTATCAAGGCAGAATATGGTCAGGGTGGTGCAAGCTGGCCGCTTGACGGTCTGGGCTTGCACGGGTATGACACATTTCACGGTTCGGGACTTCGTATCCAATGGAAAGATCAAGATGGAGAAGTAGAAGGATATGTTTCGTGGAAGAATGTCGAAAAGGAAATCGGTGTACTTATCCTTACCGGAGAATACCAGTCGGAGACACCTCGTATTGATGAGCTTGCAATGGACGGACTTCGTGAAGATGATGAAGTCATTGACGCAGAGTACCGTGAAGTTGATACGCAGGAGGAAAAATCAGAAATTGATGATTATGCTATTCCTGATGAGCCTGACAGTTATGCTGTAAACAGAAAGGCGGCTGAGTTACGGTATATCAAGCCGATTGATTATGCTGACCGTGTAGCTGCAATGGATGAAGATTTAAGAGATGCCATTGAGATACTTGTGTCAGAATGTAGCTGTTACACACCATTCCGTGCTTTCCTTATGGATGTGGTGCAATCGGATTTTGCATTTATGCCGAATAAGCTGGAACTGATCTGTGAGATAGCGATGGGAAATGTTCAGGGTGAGAGAAAGGCATATTGCAATAATCAGTATGGACTCACAGAATACACTTTAAGCAGTGCAGATGTGAAAGTAAGCTACAAAAACAGAAATGGAGAGAGGGCAGGGGATACCGTATCGTGGCGTGAGGTATATGAAATCTTATCCTATATGGTAAAACAGCCATTTTACTGTGGAGAGGACCAGAAGGCAATCTATCAGACCATAAAAAATAAGATTGACAGGGAAAAGATGAATCCTGTTTACCGCAAGTTCTTTGATATTGAGGACAGTGTGAGAGAAAGCCGTCTTAAAACCAGAGAACGGGCGATTGCATATGGCTTGAATACCAAGATTGACACGGATGGTCGTATAATTTCTGATGAGGATAAGAATGTATCGGCAGATATTTCGCAGAATGATACCGAACCACAGGAGGCTGCCCCTGAAACACCTGCACAGGAAGTATTACCGCCAGCGGAAGGTCTGCGTGGAAAAGAAAAAACACAAGACCAGACAAAACTCAATTTCCATTATAACCTGTGGGAAACAGAAAAGGGCGGTGTAAAGACCAGATACCAGTGGAACATTGATGCAATCTGTACACTAAAGCAGATTGAAGCAGAAAACAGACTTGCAACACAGGAGGAGCAGACGGTTTTATCAAAGTTTGTCGGCTGGGGCGGGTTGTCACAGGCATTTGATGAGAATAATGCAGGGTGGACCAGAGAATATGCAGAACTGAAAGAACTTCTTTCCGATGAGGAATACAGTGCCGCAAGAGCAACCGTAAATAATGCCTTTTATACTTCACCTGAGATTGCAATGTGTATTAACTCAGCACTTGTGCAGTTTGGCTTTAAAGGCGGCAATGTCTTGGAGCCTTCTATGGGTATCGGCAATTTCTTCGGAAGTATGCCAGCACCAATGCAGCAAAGTAAGCTGTATGGAGTGGAGCTGGACAGCATATCAGGAAGGATTGCAAAACAGCTTTACCAGAATGCCAATATCAGTATTACGGGATTTGAAAACACCACATATCCGGATAACTTTTTTGATGTTGTTATGGGAAATGTGCCATTTGGAGATTATAAGATATTCGATCCAAAGTACAACAAGTATAACTTCCGTATTCACGATTATTTTCTGGCAAAAGCACTCGATCAGGCAAGACCGGGCGGCATGGTTGCAGTGATTACCACAAAGGGAACACTGGATAAGAGCAATCCGACTATACGAAAGTATCTGGCTGAGAGGGCAGAACTTGTGGGAGCAATCCGACTTCCGAATACTGCATTTAAGGATAATGCAGGAACTGAGGTGACTGCGGACATTCTTTTTTTACAGAAAAGAGAGCGAAAAATTGATATAGAGCCTGACTGGGTACATCTTGGTGTCACAGGTGATGGCATAGCAGTCAATTCCTATTTTGCAGAGCACCCGGAGATGATGCTTGGTACAATGCAGTATGACACAAGGATGTTCGGACAGGACAGCAGATATACCGTCTGTGTGAATAATGATGAGAACTTCAATCTGTATGAAGCACTCAATAAGGCAATCTGTAACATCAGAGCACAGATGACAGATTTTGAGAGACTGGCAGATAATGAGGAACAGACAGAGGAAGTCATTCCCGCTGATCCGGATGTCAGAAATTATACTTACACATTCTTTGAAGGAAAACTTTATTACAGGGAAAATTCAGAGATGGTAAGGCAGAAAGTATCACCGACAGCAGAGGAGCGTATCAAGAGCCTTGATGAAATCAGACAGATAACAAGAGAGCTGATTGATATCCAGATGGAGGGCTGTAGTGATGAGGAGCTTGCAGACAAACAGCAGCTTTTGAATGTAAAATATGATAAATTCGTTGGAAAGTATGGAGCAATCACTTCCAAAGCAAACCGTACAGCGTTCAGGGATGACAGCGATTATCCGCTTCTTTGCAGTCTTGAAGAAGTAAATGAGGACGGGGAGGTGAAGAAGGCTGATATGTTTTATAAGCAGACGATTAAGGCAAAGTCCGTGGTGGACAGGGTAGAAACTGCGGTAGAGGCTCTTAATGTATCGGTCAATGAGTTTGGATATGTAAATATCCCTTATATGCTCTCCATTTATGAAGCAGACAGGGATACTCTCATAAAGGAACTTGATGGAATTATATTTCTTAATCCTGACCGTTACAATGAAAATAACCCGGACGCAGGCTGGGAGACAGCAGACGAATATCTGTCGGGAAATGTAAGGGATAAGCTGCGTGTTGCAAAGGCAATGGCGGCGGATACCGATAATCCGCAGGCAGAAAGATTTGCCGCCAATGCCGCAGCCCTAGAGGAAGTTCAGCCGGAATGGATTGAAGCCTCGGATATTGATGTAAAGATTGGTACAACTTGGATTGAGCCGCTTGATTATGAGCAGTTTATCTATGAGCTGCTTAATACACCAAAGAGGGCAAGGGCAATCAGAACAGAGTATTATAATTCCGGTATTCAGGTACACTTGAATAAAATGAGTATGGAATGGTTCATTGAAAATAAAAGTATGGATAAACATTCCGTGGCTGCAACGAAAACTTATGGTACAAGCAGAATGGACGCTTATTCTATTTTTGAGGATACCCTGAACTTAAAAACAGTCACTGTCAGGGACAGGATTGATGACGGTGATGGCAAGTACCATTATGAAGTCAATAAGAATGAGACAATGCTTGCAAGGGAAAAGCAGAATATGATCAAGGAGAAGTTCAAGGAATGGCTGTTTGCAGAACCGGAACGCCGACAGAAGTATGTGGAATATTATAATGAAACCTTCAATAATATCCGCCTGCGTGAGTATGACGGAAGCCATTTGCAATTTCCAGGAATGAACCCTGAGATTGAATTAAAACCGCACCAGAAAAATGCGGTGGCACGAATCCTTATGGGAGGAAATACCCTGCTTGCCCACTGCGTCGGAGCCGGAAAGTCGTTTGAAATGATGGCTGCGTGTATGGAACAGAAAAGACTCGGACTTTCCAATAAGACAATTATGGTAGTGCCAAAGCCGCTTATCGGGCAGACGGCAAGTGAATTTTTAAGGCTTTACCCGTCAGCAAACATCTTGGTTGCAACGGAGCGTGATTTTGAAAAGAGCCGAAGAAAGCAGTTTGTGTCAAGGATTGCGACAGGCGATTATGACTGCATCATTATGTCGCACTCGCAATTTGAAAAAATTCCAATTTCGGCAGAGAGAAAGGAGCGAATGCTTAATGAACAGATAAATGAGATCACCTATGCGATTGATGATATGAAGGAGCGGAACGGGGAACGCTGGACCGTAAAGCAGATGGAAAGCCAGAAGAAAAAGCTGGAGGAACAGCTTAAATCCCTGACCGATGAGAGCAGGAAAGATGACCTCATTACCTTTGAGGAGCTGGGTGTTGACTCTATTATGGTAGACGAAGCACACAATTTTAAGAACCTCGCCACATTTTCAAAGATGAATAATGTGTCGGGAATCAGCAGTAGTGGGGCTAAAAAGTCAACGGATATGCAGCTTAAATGCCAGTATTTATCAGAGATAAATGATGGCAGGGGAATTGTATTTGCAACAGGTACACCGATAAGCAACACAATGTGTGAGATGTATGTTATGCAGCTTTATTTGCAGAAATCGGCACTTGAGGAGATGGGAATTCATCATTTCGACTCGTGGGCGGCTAACTTTGGAGAAGTAACAACGGCACTGGAGCTTACGGTTGAGGGCAGTGGTTTCCGTTTCAAGAGCAGGTTCAATAAGTTTACCAATCTGCCGGAGCTTATGAACATCTTCCGTGAGGTTGCCGATGTGCAGACAGCGGATATGCTTGACCTTGATGTGCCAGCTCTGCGTGGCGGCAAGCCTATCATCGTGGAGTCGGAGCCGGACTGGTATGTGAAGCAGGTAATGGAAGAATTTGTTGTAAGGGCAGAAAGGATAAGGGGCGGGGGTGTTGATCCAAGTGTTGACAACTTCTTAAAGATTACGCACGAAGCAAGACTTCTTGGAACAGACGCAAGACTGATTGATAAGGACGCACCGAACAACCCGGACGGAAAGCTCAATAAGGTAGCGGAAAATGTCTGGAAAGAATATGTAAAAGGAAATGCTGATGGTCATATAGGCTGTCAGCTTATTTTTTCGGATATTGGAACACCGGGACCGGACAAGGACTTTACGATTTATGATTATCTGAAGGAGTCACTTATCCAATATGGTATCCCTGCGGAGGAGATAGCATTTATTCACGATGCAAAAACAGACGCACAGAGGGATGCACTCTTTAAGGAAATGAGGACAGGTAAGAAAAAAGTCCTTATCGGTTCGACAGATAAGTGCGGAACCGGAGTTAATGTACAGACACACCTTGTTGCAATGCACCATGTCGATTGCCCGTGGAAGCCTTCTTCCATTGAACAGAGGGAAGGCAGAGGTATCCGACAGGGAAATAAAAACGATGAGGTGGCAATCTACCGATATGTTACAAAACAAACCTTTGATGCATACAACTGGTCACTTGTGGAAAACAAGCAGCGTTTCATCAGTCAGGTTATGACAAGCAAGGCAGTGAGCCGAAGCTGTGAGGACATTGATGAGGCAACACTTTCTTATGCGGAGATTAAGGCGGTTGCGACAGGCAACCCTTTAATCAGGGAAAAGATGGAGGTTGACAATGATGTCCAGAGATTAAAGCTCTTAAAAGCGTCGTATGATAATCAGAGATACGGATTGCAGGATAATTTTATGATCAAATATCCAAAACTCATCAAAACTGCGACAGAAAAACTTGCCAATGTAAGGGAGGATATAAAGGCAAGGGATAAGGAATTGATTGATAACCCGGACTTTGCCATTACCATAGGCAATGCAACTTATACAGAGCGAGTGGATGGTGGAACCGTAATGCTTGAAGCAATCAGCAAATGTAAGACAGGCGAAACCACTCCAGTCGGTAAGTTCCACGGCTTTGAGCTTTTGGTGGAAAAGAATTTCCTCAGTATCAACTATATGGTGCTTCGTGGAAAGACGGAATACAAGGCAGAACTTTCCACAAGTCCGGTGGGAAGTATGGTAAAGCTGGAGAACCTGTTCAACGGACTTCATGAAAATGTTGATTTTCTGGAAAAGAAGATTGAACAGTACCAGAATGACCTTGAGGCTTCAAAGGCGGAGTATGATAAGCCGTTTGCATATAGTGCAGAACTGGAAGAAAAACTTGCAAGGCAGTATGAATTAAATGCCCAGCTTGACCTTGAGAACGCAAAGGCTATGGATGCAGATCTTGGCGGACCGGACGAAGAAAAGTCTGAGGACAGAATAGAAAATGCGGGTATTGTTGCAGAGGATAAGGGAATCTATATGCCAGACAGAAACAGGAAAAGATAGGAGTGAAACTCTATGAGCATAAGGAAAGTGGTCGCAGGACTACTGATTACAGCAGGGATTGCCATTATGGCAGTCTCTTTTTTCTGGTGTACAACCGGAGAGAGAAACACGAACCAGCTCATAAATGAATTTGAGCAGATATTGGAGGAGAAGCAGGATGAAAGGTCAGAGGTTGAGAAAGAGCAAACCACCGTTAGTAAAGAGGAGAAAGCCATTCTTAAAGAAGGCAGTATCATCGGCATTATTGAGATACCGGGAATAGATATCAGATACCCGGTAATGGAAGAAACCGGAAGTGAAATGCTGAATGCCGGGACAGGGAACAATGCGTTTTATTGTCAGGTGCAGATATAAGGAGGCGGCAGATGAATAAGAGATACCGACTGGGGGAGATAGAAGAAGCAGTATCGGAAATGGAGGAGCTGATCGACACTCAGGATGATATTGCAGAGATTGATGATGACTTTCAGATTGTCGTAAGCGGCTGGTCTGTGTATGTCGAAAGGCTGAATCTGACACTCAGACAGGGAGTTGCCTGTATCTGGGATACGGAGGCAGGATTATTTATGCCTGATTTTGATGTGACTATCGTGTATGAGGGGAACATTGAAACGGGCTACTCCAGAAGCAATGCTTCTGGCATTAATGAGCAGGACGGAATGGTTGTTACACTTGGCAACTGGTTAAATGGCAGATTGTCTTGTGAACAGATAGAACAGCTTTGGTGTGAGCTTATCATACCAGAAAACAATGATAATTCAGAAGTATAAGAAAGAGAGGAACAGCGTATGAAGTATTCAATTAAGGTAAACGAGGTAAGAGCAAAAGATGGCAGCAATATCAAGGGTTTTGCGACCGTGGTATTTGGTGATTCATTCAAGATTACCAATATCGCAATCCTTGAAAATAAGGAAAAGGGAGAGCTTTTTGTATCAATGCCAAGATACCGTTCAAATGAGCGTGATGAGAAAAACAGCGTGATTTATAAGGATGTATGCAATCCTATCACGGCAGAGTTTCGTGAGGAACTCTATACTAATATCCTTGAGGCTTATGCAAAAATCAGGGAGCCGGAGAAAGCAGAAACACAGACACAGGGAAAAACTCAGGAAATGCCGGAGTTTTCCGTGACGGTAACACCTTATGAAAGGGAAGGCAGTAATATCAAGGGACTTGCCCGTATTTACTTTGAAAACAGCTTCATTGTAAATAATGTAAACATCCTTCAGGGCAAAGAGAAAATCTTTGTATCAATGCCTTCTTATAAAACAAAGCAGGTGGACGAGCACGGCAAACCGATTTATCAGGATGTCTGCTATCCGGTCACAAAGGATTTCAGGGAGAAGCTCTATAATGAGATTATTGCAGAATATGAGAAAGCAAAGGATAAGAGCAACGAAAAAGCAAGGGAGAATGCCGAACAGAACCACGGAAATCCCGACAGGGATAAAAAGGATACACCCTTTCGATAATTAAGGCTAAGGGGCGGCATATGCTGCCCTGTTTATAAGGAGGAAAAGCAGATGGAAGCAGAAAAGACACTTACTAATGAGGAGATCATAAGAGAACTTCTCGATTTATTAAAAAAGAATACTATGAAAGAACAGGCAAATGATGTATTTGAGATATGCACCTATGTGGATGGTCTGGAAAAAAAGATTGTGTCTATGACAGAAGAACTTACCAGTATGCAGGACCAGATCAAGAAAATGCAGGAAGATACCCTTATCAATAATGCAAAAAAAGCATTAACAGAAGCACAGGAGCGACTCAATGCCAGATGTGAGCAGATAAAGTCACAGGTATCTGAGATAAAAGTACAGGTAAAATCTACTGCCAAGAATATTGTTGATGAAACAAAGGCAAAGGGCAGGGCGGCACTTTACAGGGTGACAGAATTTGTAGGAATTAAGAAAAGACTTCTCAATGTCAGAACAGCGGTAAAAGATATGATTGTATCTACAGACAGGGATATTGCAAGGATAGCACTTCTTGCAAAGGGACTCCGTGAAGCTGGTCAGATCGTAAACAATGCGTTCCATACCTTTGCAGATAAGCCGGAGGTGGATTATTCACAGAAGGAACAGAAACACCCTTTCACAAAGGCGGTGCTTGCCCCTATGAAAGCAGTGAAAAAACTGCTTGTATCAATGGAGCTGCATCTGGATGCCTCGATTGATAAGCTGGATAATCTGGCTATGAATGTGCAGTTTGATAAGGAAAAGCGTATGGAGCAGACAAAGGATAAGGAACAGAAAGCACCGGATACAGAAAGAGAGATCATCTACTCACCGATGGTAGCTGAACCACAGGAGTACAAGTATAATGCAGATGCTTTTGCGGCAAGAAAAACATCGGAGGCAAAGCAGGAAACGGCAGGGAAGGAGCTGCCAAAAGTCAGAGAAGATAAAGCCAGATAAGTTTAGGGGCGTGGGAGTAAAATCCTGCGTCCTTTTTATTTGTTTTAATAGCAGGCAAAAAATGGCGAAAATATAAAAAAATGCAAGAAATGGCGAGTAATTTATCGAGGAATAAGTTATCCTTTGAGTAAGATAGATGGACTGTGGTTATGTATAAAATTTTGCAAGTAACAAATTTTATATGAAAAAACACAGAAAGGGGTTGCATATATGCAGGCTGATACATATAATCTCGACAGACAGACAGACAGACAGACAGACAGACAGACAGACAGAC
>ULTJ01056028.1_pt1 | contig 14668 bp, 13 predicted proteins | sample 1957491 | NCBI WGS metagenome assembly ULTJ01 (sample SAMEA4835731, study PRJEB28245) | human gut metagenome | biome: gut microbiome; material: fecal sample | place: Denmark | collected 2008 | reverse complement strand
GATTTTTCGTGAAGCAAAGCTTCACAAAAAATGTGGCGTGTTTGAAGCGTGCAAAAAAGTCGTAAGACTTTTTTAACACGCTGGAAAGTGAGTGATTTTATGAGAGACTATGCAAAAGAGCTTGAAAAAAGAGTAGAGTTTATAAGAGATCTTATGAAGAAAAGCGGCGCTGCCGGCATCGTATACGGCAACTCCGGCGGCAAGGATTCGGCGCTTGTCGGCATCCTGTGCAAGACCGCCTGCTACAACACCGTCGGCATCATCATGCCCTGCGGCTCAAAGCGCAATTATGAGCTGGATGCGGTAGACGGCAAGACCGTCGCCGACCACTACGGCATCGAGACCCGCACGGTCGATCTCACGCCGGTTCGTGAAGCCGAAATTGAGTCGCTCGGCGCTGCGACAAAGCTCACGGACGCCGCCCTGACGAACATCGCACCCCGCCTGCGCATGACAACGCTTTATGCCATCGCCGCAAGCGAGGGCAGGCTTGTCGCCGGAACGGGCAACAAGTCCGAGGCGTACATGGGCTATTTTACGAAGTGGGGCGACGGCGCTCACGACTTTAATCCCATCGCCGACCTCACCGTGACGGAGATCTACGAGTTCCTGCGCTTTTTGGACGCACCGCAGTGCATCATCGACAAAGCGCCGTCGGCAGGCCTGTTTGACGGTCAGACCGACGAGGGCGAGATGGGTGTGACCTACGCCGCCGTGGATAAGTTCATCATGACCGGCGAAGCGAGCGCCGAGGACAAGGCAATAATCGATCGCTTCCACGCAAGAAGCGAGCATAAGAGAAGCGGCATCGCCGTATACGAAGATTAAAAATTAAGAGGGTATAAAAATGTCAAACTGTGCAATTGTAGGCATCAACTGGGGCGACGAGGGCAAGGGCCGCATGGTCGATCTGCTCACGGAAAATTATGATGTCGTCGTGAGATTTCAGGGCGGCGGCAACGCCGGCCACACCGTCGTAAACGAGTTCGGCAAGTTTGCGCTGCATCTGCTGCCGTCGGGCGTGTTCCGCAAGGGCGTTATGAATGTGCTCGGCAACGGCGTTGCGCTCGACTGCGAGAACCTTTGCAGCGAGATAGACGATCTTGCCTCCAAGGGCGTTGAGATAACGCCGGATAACCTCATGATAAGCGACAGAGCGTCCCTGCTCCTGCCGTGGCACAGAATGCTTGACGAGCTTGAGGAAAAGCGCCTTGCGAACAAAAAGTACGGCTCGACCAAGCAGGGCATTGCCCCGTTTTATTCCGATAAATATCAGAAAAAGACCGTCATGGCGGGCGACCTCATGCACCCGGAGTACCTCAAGGCGCAGCTTGCCGATCTGCTTGAGTGGAAAAACCTCACGCTCGTGAATGTCTACGGCGCCGAGCCTGTCACCATGGACGAGCTCTGGGCGTGGATCGAGACATACGGCGAGCGGATAAAGCCCTTTATCCGTGACACGGGCTCGTATCTTCACGATGCGCAGGCTGCGGGCAAGCAGATCCTCTTTGAAGCTCAGCTCGGCGCACTGCGTGACCTCGACTTCGGCATCTATCCCTACACCACCTCATCAAACACCCTCGCCGCCTTTGCCCCCGTGGGCTCGGGCTTCCCGGGTGCGAAGATAGACGAGGTCGTCGGCGTCGTGAAGGCTTATTCAAGCTGCGTCGGCGAAGGCCCGTTCGTGTGCGAGTGGTTCGGCGAGGAAGCCGAAAAGCTGCGTGAGGCAGGCTTTGAATACGGCGCAAAGACCGGCAGACCCCGCCGTGTCGGCCCTGTCGATCTCGTCGCCACAGCCTACGGCGTGCGTCTGCAGAACGCAACGGCTATTGCGCTTACCAAGCTTGATGTGTTAAGCTATATGCAGAAGCTTCCCGTCGTGACCGCTTACGAGCTTGACGGCAAGCTCACGCAGTCCTTCCCGTTCCCGTCGGCGCTCAGTGCGGCCAAGCCGCATGTCGAGCACCTCGACGGCTGGGGCTGCGACATTTCTGCCGTGCGCACATGGGACGAGCTGCCCGAGAACGCAAAGAGATATGTTGAGTATATCGAAAAAGCCGTCGGCTGCCGGATAAAATATGTCTCCGTCGGCGCAGAGCGTGACGCCTGCATCGTGCGCTGAAAGGATAAAAATGAAGGACATTTACGAATCGCCGTTTTGCTCCCGCTATGCATCAGGTTACATGAAGCACCTGTTTTCGCCCGATATGCGCTACAGCACATGGCGCAGACTGTGGACGGAGCTTGCCAGATGCGAGCATGAGCTGGGGCTGCCGGTGACCGAGCAGCAGGTGAAGGAGCTTGAAGCTCATATCAATGATATTGATTATGATATCGTTTCCGCAAGGGAGCGTGAAGTGCGCCATGATGTCATGGCGCACATCTACGCCTACGGCAAGGCGGCGCCCGACGCTGCGGGCATCATCCACCTCGGCGCAACGAGCTGCTATGTCACCGATAACGCAGACCTGATCCTTTACCGTGACGGGCTTGTCTACCTGCGCAAGGGGCTTTGCGAGGCGATAGCCGCCCTGTGCGACTTTGCCGATAAGTACAAGGCGCTGCCCACCGTCGGCTACACGCACTATCAGCCCGCCCAGCCCGTGACGGTCGGCAAGCGTGCCGCCCTGTGGCTTCAGGACTTTTACGGCGATTTAAAAGAGCTCGATTTTGTAATTGAGAATATAAAATTCCTCGGCTGCCGCGGCACCACCGGCACGGAAGCAAGCTTCATGGAGCTGTTTGACAATGACGGCGGAAAGATCGACGAGATGAACCGCCGCCTTGCCGAGCGCTTCGGCTTTAGAGAATGCTTCGATGTCTGCGGGCAGACCTACCCCCGCAAGCTTGACAGCAGGATACTGAACACCCTCGGCGAGATAGCCCAGAGCAGCTACCGCATGGCCAACGACATTCGCCTTTTGCAGCACGACTGGCAGCTTGAAGAGCCGTTCGGCTCGTCGCAGATCGGCTCGTCGGCGATGGCGTACAAGCGCAATCCCATGCGCTGCGAGCGCATTTGCTCGCTGTCCCGCTACCTCATGGCCGATGTCTCCAACGCTGCCATGACCGCCTCCGTGCAGTGGCTCGAGCGCAGCCTTGACGATTCGGCGAACCGCCGCATCTCCATGCCCGAGGCGTTTTTGTGCGCCGATGCGGTTCTGCGGTTGGTCATAGATGTAGTTTCCGGCCTCAGGGTCAATGAGAAGATCATAGAAAAAGCGCTTAACGAATATATGCCGTTTTTTGCGACCGAAAACATCCTCATGGAGGGCGTGAAGCGTGGCGGCGACCGTCAGAAGCTGCACGAAACCATCCGTGTCTGCTCGATGGAAGCGTCGCAGAAAATGAAAAACGGCGGCGAGTGCGACCTGCCCGAGCGGCTCGCCGATACCGGTGCTTTCGGCATGACGGCGGGCGAGATCCGTGATGTTCTGAACCCGGAGCTGTACATCGGCCGCTGCCCCGAGCAGGTGTCGAGGCTTGTCGAAAAAATTCGACTTGAAATCGGCGAAAACAAGGCGCATAATATAGGTATTTCTTATTGACGGCAGGTAGTTAAATGGACAAAATTCTGGTACTGGATTTCGGCGGGCAGTATAATCAGCTTATCGCCCGCAGAGTGCGTGAGCACAAAATTTTCGCAGAGGTCAAGGGCTACAACGGCATCACCCTTGACGAGATAAAGGCTGCCGGCTACACCGGCATCATCTTCACCGGCGGGCCGAACAGCGTGTACGACGAAGCTTCGCCGCACTTTGATCCGGCGATACTTTCCGCCGGCATTCCCGTTTTGGGCATCTGCTACGGATGCCAGCTCATGGCGTGGATGGGAGGCGGCGAGATCTGCTCCGCCGGAAGCATCAGCGAGTACGGCAAGGTAACGCTCCACACGCAAAAAAGCGTACTGTTTGACGGCGTGCCCGAGGATAGTATCTGCTGGATGAGCCATACCGATTATATAAAGACCCCGCCCGAGGGCTTCGGCATAACCGCTACGACCGATAACTGCCCGTGCGCTGCAATGTGCGACGATGAGCGCAGGCTCTACGGCGTCCAGTTCCACCCGGAGGTCACGCACACCGAGTTCGGCGCACAGATACTGCACAACTTCCTGTTCAAGGTCTGCAAGTGCGCAGGCGATTGGCACATGGACAGCTACTGCAAAACCGCAATTGCCGGACTTCGTGAGAAGATAGGTGACGGCAGGGTTTTGCTTGCACTTTCCGGCGGCGTGGACTCCTCCGTGTGTGCAGCGCTGCTCGCCGAAGCCATCGGCAGTCAGCTCACCTGCGTGTTCGTCGACCACGGTCTCATGCGTCTTAATGAGGGCGATGAGGTCGAGCAGGCGTTTTCAAAGTGGAACATCAATTTTGTCCGTGTCGACGCTGCCGACAGGTTCCTTGCAAAGCTTGCGGGCGTTACCGAGCCCGAGCGCAAGCGCAAGATAATCGGCGAGGAGTTCATCCGTGTTTTTGAGGAAGAGAGCAAGAAGATAGGCTCTGTCGACTACCTCGCACAGGGCACGATCTACCCCGACATCATCGAATCCGGTCTCGGCGCTTCGGCGACCATCAAGAGTCACCACAATGTCGGCGGCCTGCCCGATTTTGTCGATTTCAAGGAGATAATCGAGCCGCTGCGTATGCTGTTCAAGGATGAGGTGCGCCAGCTCGGCCGTGAGCTCGGCCTGCCCGAGTACCTTGTGTCCCGCCAGCCGTTCCCCGGCCCGGGCCTTGCCATCCGCATCCTCGGCGAGATAACCCGTGAGAAGATCGCCACCGTGCAGAAGGCGGATTTCATCTTCCGTGAGGAGATGAAAAACTTCGGCCTCGATGCCGTGACGAGCCAGTTCTTCGCTGTTTTGGACAGCAGCCTCAGCGTCGGCGTCATGGGCGATGCGAGGACCTACGGCGGAACGATAGTCCTGCGAGCCGTCACCACCGACGACTTCATGACCGCCGACTGGTCACGCCTGCCGTATGATATGCTGTCGAAGGCGTCAAACCGCATCACCAACGAGGTGCCCAATGTCACCCGTGTCGTCTACGACATTACAAGCAAGCCCCCCGCAACCGTGGAATGGGAATAATTTTTACACAAAAACGCAATGTGAAGCTTCACATTGCGTTTTTGTGTCGAAAAATCATGCTAAATATACCAAAATATATGTTGCAATTTTTTAAGTTGTTTGTTATTATGTTGTCATACGGTCGAAATTTGTAATTTTTCGATACGATTCGGCCATGAGAATTAACATTATCTTTATATGGAGGAAGGCATGAAAAATAGTAATCTGAAGCGCTTTATGGCTTCGCTGCTCGCAGTCGTGATGATCTTCTCGGTGGTCGGCATCTCCCCGGCCGTTTTCGCAGAGGGAGCAGTCGCACCCGAGCTTAAGGCAAACTCCGGCGAGGTCATCATCAAGTCCGGCATGACCAACGATGAGGTCGCACAGATACTTAACAAGGCTCTCATCAGCAACTATGACGAGCTCGACGATGCAACCAAGGCGTCTTTGCAGTGGGAGTACGAGGGCTACGGCTATACCAAAGTAGTTGGCGTACCGGCCAAGAGCCTTGAAAGGCATTGGGGCACGATCAACGGCAATGTTAGCTTCACCGAAAAGCACGTCATAAACTACAAGTATGTTTCCGAGGCACTCAAAGATGCTGATAACGGTGATTATCAGGTTCGCCTTGCAGGCACTAAGACCGAGGCAACTCTTGTAAAGGTCGACAAGTACAGCACCAAGGTTGAGCTCAAAGCCGACGCATCCATCACCTACAATATGGACGCAGCTGCTGAAAAAGAAGCTATCGTAGCAAGCGTTATCGACTATGAAAAGTCCAACCTCCCCGAAGGAACGACTGCCGCTGATTTTACCGTTCAGCTCAAGACCGGAATTACCGAGTTTGATACTGCTTACGACAATGTCCCCGACACCAAGATCAATGCCGGCGACGGTAATGTAATTCGTGTTAAGTACAACGGCAATGATACCTACAAGGAAAGCGACTGGGCAAAGGCAACCATCACTGTCGCAAAGGCAACTGTCAAGGTCAGCGTCACTCCTATCACCAAGATCTATGCCGGTGAAGAGATCGACCGTAACAACTTCTACACACTCAATCCGAACGATCCCGAGCTCGATGTTTATGTTCTCTTTGTCGGCGTCAACAGCAATATGGAAAGCTGCGTGAACATCAAGCTTAGCGAAGATCAGGAAAAGCTGATAGAGGCAATAAGCAATGCACAGGAAAAGTGGTATGAAATAATCAAGGACACCAAAAGCCTTACCCTGAAGGAAAAGCTTCAGGAGGGCATTACCTTTGGCGAGCTTAAGGAAATCATCAACGGTATTGTTACCAACAAGACCATAATGGGCATCTTGGAGCTGGCGGGTTATGACACCGAAGCCATCAAGAACATCGTTACGGCACTTGACAAGCTCACTTCTCTGTCTGATGACACTATAATTGCTATCGGCACTCCGGCTCACGCAGGCGTGTATGTTGCAACCGCAGTTGCAGTCGGCAAAAACTACGAAACAAGCGAAGGCACCGGCTCTCTCATCGTTCTTAAGAACTGGAAGGGCATAAAGCTTGAGAAGAATCCCATCCTCAACAGCGGCGAGAAGGCTAACACCATCACCGTTTCTCAGGCTGAGGCACTCAAGGCCGGCAACAATCTCTGCATCCTCACCAAGGATGGCGAGGCTCTCAACAATGCTTCCGCAGGCTCTATCCACTACTGGTTCACCGGTGTCGGCAAGCTCTACGCAAAGAGCGCCATGCCCACCGCTCCCGGTAAGTACATCGTTACCGCTTCCGTCCGCGGCGGCGACTTCTTCGCATTCCCCAAGACCTTCACCTTCACCATAGTAGCTGACCCCACTCCCGAGGTCTCTCCCGAAGCATAATTAAATAACCTTCCGCCGGTCGGGTCATCCCGACCGGCGGTTTTTAGCGCTTGATAAACTATTTATAGATGCTATAATAGTGTCTGTAAATATTATGAGCCGGAGTATGAAATCTGCTCTAAGGTCCATGACTCGATGCGCACGCTTGGCGGGCTGTATGAGCTCGAAGAGCGGGTCTTCGGCATGATGGGGCATGAGCGCATGAAGCAGCTGCTCGATGCCGTGGCGCTGTTCAACACCGTTTTTGAAAAGGAGGTGGACAATGAGCGGCAGAACCAAGGAATTTTTTGCATATGTCATCCCGTCGGTGCTGGCCTTCGCCCTCTCGGGCGTTTACACCATCGTCGACGGATTTTTTGTCGGCCAGAGCCTCGGTGATATCGGCCTTGCCGCCATCACGCTCGGCTACCCTGTGACGGCACTCGTCGTTGCGGTCGGAACGGGGCTCGGCCTCGCCGCCGCCATTCGCTTCACGATTCTCAATGCGCAGTCGGAGACGCAAAAGGCGCAGGAGTGCTTTTCGGCGGCATCGCTTCTTATGCTGCTGACAGCCGCAGTGCTCACGGCGCTGCTGTTTTTCTTTGCCGACCCCATTCTGGGCTTTCTCGGCGCACGCAACGAGGCGCTGCGGCTGGCGGCGGAGTACGCCCGCATAATTGCGCTCGGTGCGGTGTTTCAGCTTTTGGCGACGGGCTTTGTGCCGTTTATCCGCAACATGGGCGGTGCGTCATTTGCCATGGTCGCCATGATCCTCGGTTTCGTGACGAACATCGTGCTCGACTATGCGCTCGTGTGGGTCGCCAATTGGGGCATGGCCGGTGCGGCACTTGCGACGATAATCGGGCAGGCGGTCACAATGCTTGCGGCGATAGTTTTTTTCGTGCGCAAAAAATGCCGCCTGCGGCTGCCGGAGGCCAAGCGTCTGCGCAGCTTCTGGGGCGAAACGCTCAAGGTCTCGCTCTCGCCGTTCGGGCTGACCTTCTCACCGACGGTCACGATGATGCTGATGAACCGCTTTTTGCTGCTGTACGGCGACGAGCAGGCGGTCACCATCTACGGCTGCATCGGGTATATAATTTCGATAATTTACCTGCTTTTGCAGGGCGTGGGCGACGGCAGCCAGCCGCTTATAAGCGAGCAATACGGCAGAGGCGACCGTGCAGCCGTGCGACACACCCTCAGTATGGCGTATATGGCCGCCGCCGTGGTGACGGTGGTGTGCATGCTCGGCGTGTTCCTTGCGCGGGACAAGGTGGGCGTGCTGTTCGGCGCATCGGCGCAGTCGAATGTCGGCGTTGCGCAGATGCTGCCGTATTACCTTGCGCCGCTGCTGTTTCTGGCGTATGTGCGCATCACGACCTCTTATTTTTATGCGACCGAGGAGACGATCCTGTCGTACATCATAGTCTACGCCGAGCCCGTGTTCACGCTTTTGCTGCTGCTCATTCTGCCGCAGTTTTTGAAGCTAACGGGCGTATGGCTCGCCGTCCCCCTCGCCCAAACCGCCACCTTTGCCGTCGGCTTGATAGAGAGCAGGGTCGCAAAACAAAAAGCTGTCTGATTTTTCAGACAGCTTTTTTCGTCACACCGTATCTCTCGTGCCGGCGAAGCGTTTGGAGGGGCGATAATAGAGCACGGTGGCGGAGATCATCAGCGCCGTGATGCCGAGGCTCACGGGGTAGGCGATCATTATCGTCTTGAATGTCGGACTGAGCGGGAACACATAGTGTATCCACGCAATGCGCATGCCGCACACGCCGAGCATCGTCAGAATTGCGGGTACAAGCGAAATGCTGAAGCCTCGCAGGTATCCGGACATGACATTGTACAGCAGGTTAAAAATATGCGAGAACATGACATACATCAGGCGGATGTAGCCCGTCTCCACGACCTTCGGGTCGTTGTTGAATATCGACAGCAGGGGCTTGCCGAAAAACAGCAGTATGGCTATTGCCAAAACGAGCGCCGCAAGACCCTCGAGCATGCACAGCTTGAGCGTTTTTTTGCAGCGTTCTATCTTGCCCGCACCGTAGTTTTGCCCGACGAAGGTCGTACACGCCTGCGAGAATGCATCGATGATATCGAAGGTGAGTATCTCGATGTTGAACGCTGCGCTCGATGCTGCCATGACGACCGTGCCGAGGCTGTTTATCGCCGACTGGATGACGATGTTCGACACCGAAAACAGCGAACTCTGCACGCCGGCGGGCAGGCCGATGGCGAGAATGCGGCGCAGGATGGGCAGGTCGATACGAAGCTTTTTCGGGTCGATGCGAATGTCAAGCTCGGTGCGCCTGAGCTTCACGAACAGGATAACGGAGCTTACGACATTCGAGATGACCGTCGCTATCGCAACACCGCTGACCGACATGTTAAGCACCGCAACGAAAAACAGGTTCAGCACGACATTCAGGATGCCCGACAGCGTCAGCGCAATGAGCGGCACCCTCGTTTCGCCTACGCTGCGGAATATGGCGGCCTCGAAGTTATACAGCAGGATGACCGGCAGGCCTACAAGGTAAATTCGCAGGTACAAAAGCGCAAGCGGGAACACCTCGTCCGGCACATTCAAAAGACCTAACAGGGGAGCGGCGATGAGCTGACCGAGCAGGCCGACGATTATGCCGCCGATGACGGCGACGACGACCGAGGTGTGTACGGCACGCTGCACGGCGTCACTGTCTCTGCGGCCTATGGCGTGCGCAATGACGACATTGCAGCCGAGCGCAATGCCGATAAACAGGTTTATTATCAGACCGATGACGGCACTGTTTGCACCGACGGCCGCCACGGCGACGGTTTTCCCGGCACCCGTGAAGTTGCCGACGACGGCGACATCTGCGGCGTTAAAAAGCTGCCCTAATATCGCCGTTGCCGCAACGGGCAGGGCAAACTGCGGCAGCTTGTTCCAGATAGGGCCGTTGAGCATATCCAGCCGCTGTCTGCGTGTTGCTTCTTTCATATATAAAATCAACTCTGCTTCAAAAATTTCGCAAATATTATAATGAGAAACATCACTTATAGCAAATACTTATAAAGAATAGCTTATCATAGTTTACACGCATGATAAAATCTGGTATGATGTCGAATGAGGTGATAAATACATGGATATTCGTGTTTTAAGATATTTTTTGACCGTGGCAAGGGAGGAGAACATCACCCGTGCCGCAGAAAGTCTGCATATAACCCAGCCGTCGCTGTCAAAGCAGCTCATGGAGCTGGAGGAGGAGCTCGGAAAGCAGCTTCTCGTGCGCGGAAAGCGCAAGCTCACGCTCACCGATGATGGTGTGCTGCTGCGCAAGCGTGCCGAGGAGATAGTGGCGCTCCTGGAAAAGACCGAGCAGGAGCTCAGTGCCGACACGGCGCTCGGCGGCAAGATATCCGTCGGCGGCCTGCCCGGTAAAAGAGTTCTGCACGCCGCAGCGGAGCTTCATGCCGAGCACCCCGAGGTGAGCTTTGATTTCTACAGCGGCGATGCCTGTGAGATAATCGAGCGCCTCGACCACGGCAGCCTTGATTTTGCCGTGCTGCTTGAGCCTGTGGATGCCGTGAAGTACGACTATGTTTCGCTCGGTGACCGTGCCCGGTGGGGGCTTATCATGCCCGGCAGCTGCGAGCTTGCGATGAAGCCCGCCGTCAAGCGTGAGGATCTGTGTAATGTGCCGCTTATTCTGCACAAGCGGGTCGGGCTCCAGCGCACGATAGAGCATTGGGCGCAGACCGATCTTGACCACATGAATGTTGCGGCGACCTATAATGTCCTGAACGGCGACCCGGCGGCGCTCGTGCGCAGCGGCTTGGGCTATGTGCTCATCACCGACGACCATCTGCCCGGCCGGCTCGACTCCGGTCTGTGCTTCAGGAGACTTGAGCCGCCGCTTGAATGCAGCCGCGCCCTCATCTGGAAGCGCCGTGCAGTCCTGTCAAAGCCCGCCGAAGCGTTTTTGGAGAAGGTTAAACAGGCTTAGCCGAACGGTGCGTCAGCTCAACCGGAAATTTATAAATAAGCGCCCAAATCCTTGACCTTTTTGCGAAAAACAACGCTATCAAGCTTTCGCTTGATAGCGTTGTTTACGCTTCTTCGATATCCTTTATTGATTTGTGTTCGGCATTCTTCCACTCGGTTCTTCCGTTTGCGCTGCGCCCCTGAACGACCGAGGCAGCAAGTGACGGGCTTGAAAAAATGTGATCTCGTGTAAACATCATGTTCTCGTCTACTATGCCTTTTTTCAACAAGGAGCTGCGGAGCTTTTTTAGGCTTTCCGACATGCTCGGAACGGTTGAGGAAGCGATTAAAGAACCTTTCATTACGGCGAAGCCATCGGCTACTATCAGACCTTTTGCATCTGCGCCCCTAGCGGTCTTGGTATAAAAATAGGGCTCTGCTTGATCTAACGCAGCGATGGACTCACCTATGGTATCAAACACCTTGTAACCAAGCGTGTTTACGAGCAACTTTGCATTGCTGATAAATTCTTCGAGCATAGCTTCGTCATACTCGGATATGGACGAGCAAGTCGGAACGGTGCTGTTTGTAATACCGGCTCTGCCCGAACTTTGAGCCAGCAAGTAGAATTTGTTCTCGAGATACTTGACATGCGCCTTGTTAAGCAAGTTGTCCTTACTGATAACAGCAATACAATCGCTCCAATACTCGGTATCTCTCAGATGCTGCTTTAGTCTTGAATACATTCGTTCGGCTTCGCCGATATACACTGTGTCGGTGTTGTCATCGTTTTTTCCGAACAAGAAATAAACTCCGGTATTTTCGGCATCATCTCTTTGAGAAAATTCGGAAAGCTCGTTTCTTGAAATCTTATATACACGGCCATTCCAGTTAGACAGCTCGCACATGATCCGCCCGTTCGGGTTGCCGTCGAAAATATACATCTGTATCGTTTTACTAAAAGACATATTATCATCACCTAACAGACTGATTTTGACTATCTGTGGCAAGTATAGCACAAAGTATGGCTGCTTGCAAAGGGAAAAGGTATATACAGGCAGCCAGCTTGACATATCACAAGAAGTGTGGTATTCTGCAACTATATAGTAGTTGCAAAACACGGGAGGTGTGCCGGGTTAATGAGCAAATCTGAAAAAGCTAAGGATAGAATAAAATCAAAGCCTAAGGATTATACCTATACAGAAGCAAAGAATTTACTGTCCCAATTGGGATTTGAAGAATTTCAAAAAGGAAAGACATCGGGTTCAAGGGTTAAGTTTTACAGAGAAAAAGACCAGAAGGTCATTTTACTGCATAAGCCTCATCCCGATGATGTCATGAAGCCCGGAACAGTCAGAGATTTAGTGGAATTTTTAGTTTGCCTAGGAGAACTATAAGAATGGAGAAGAATGTACTAGAATACAAAGGCTACCATACGAAAGTTGAGTTTTCAACCGAGGAAATGGTGCTAAGGGGTAAAATTGAAGGTATTAACGATTTAGTTAACTTTGAATGCGAAAGTGTCAAGGAAGTTGAAAAAGCGTTTCAAGAAGCGGTTGAGGACTATCTAGACTTTTGTGCGGAAGTTGGAAAAGAGCCAGACAGAGAGTATAAAGGAACATTCAATGTAAGAATTAGTCCGGAACTGCATAAGCAACTAGCGAATGTTGCGTTTAAAAACGGAGATACCTTAAATGCGTCCGTTGAAAAAGCAATTCGGGAATATGTATCGGGAAACAGCAACGAAAATGGCCATGTAAATGAAACGGTATATGTTTTGCCGCTGCGGATTAGGCCGGAATCGGAGTATAGCTATAACACGAACACGAGTATGCCAAGTTGGAATGCAGAGTATTTTCAAAATGTACATGGTGTTAAAGTGAATTTTGTCGGAGGGAGTGTAAAGTCATGATTGGTAATTTACCTGAATACTTTGAATCTGAGCAAAGATACTATTTGGACTCAATTTCATATAACAGGATAGATAAAGAAGAACAAGTCCAAAACTATTCTTTGAACTGCGTAGACAATATTGAAGTCAGTGTTAACGAAGCAACAGTAAAATTGACCGTAAAGCGTTCGCTGAAATTTGAGCCCGAGGAACTGTTTGACCTCTCAGTTTCTTATGGTGCAATTCTTAAACTGAAAAAAGATAAGATTGATGAATATAACTGGAGCAAAATCAATTTAGCGGCGGAGTTCCAAGAAAACGGACAATTCGTATTGGGAAATCTCATGAGCAGGATCTCGCTATTGATTGCAGAAATAACATCTGCATACGGACAAACTCCAATTGTCCTTGCGCCGGCGGTTGTGCCCAAAAACCAAGATTGATAGATAAACCAAAAAGAAACTATTACAACACTTAATATCCATCATGCATTATGCTGTCTGCCCTTGATTAATGCCCGAAAAACCGATATCATATCTGTTACACCCTTAGGAGGATGTTTTATGGATATAAAGAAATTCAACAAAATTCGCAGCAGCAACCCATTTCTGCCGCTGAGCGACATCGTTTACGAGCTGCTGCTGCGTGATATTATAAGCTTCAGACTGCACCCGGGCACAAGGATCAGCGAAAATGCCATATCGCAGGAGCTGTCCATCAGCCGCTCGCCCGTCAAAACGGCGCTTGAAAAGCTCGTTGACCGCCGCTTCGCCAAGATAACGAACAACCGCTACTATGTCTCCGATTTCGACCCCGAGTATTACAAGGAGATCTGCGATTTTACCATGATGATCGAGCCGTTTGCCGCCAAAAAGGCGGCTCGGAACATTAAGCCCGAGCAGCTTGAGGAGCTCTACCGCATTTCCGACCGGCTCACTGCGCTGTATCAGGAGGCGTATGTCAGCGGCAAGGACTTCGGCTTTACGAAGCTGCTCGATCAGGAGATGGCGTTCCATTACGGCGTGGTCAAGGCGTCCGGCAACGGACTGATATCGAGCCTGTACGAGGAGCACAAGTACGAGGTGTGGCGCTTCCGCGGCTGCCTGCTGTACAGCCGCCCCGAGGGGTTTTTCAACACTGTTGACACCGACCACCGCCTCATATGCGACATTCTCAAGCTCGGCGACGGCGACCTTGCCGCTGCCGTCACCAAGCGCCACCTCCATGTCTCCCGGGACAGCATCGAACGCTACGAGCTGATAGATCATTTTTAATACGCATCAACACCTCCGCTTATCGTTATTGCGTCAGCCCGACCGGTTTTTCAATACGCATCAAAACACCTGCTATTCTTTATTGCGTCAGCCCGACCGGTAAGTGCGTACTAAAGTTAAATCAGTACATCAACCTATCGGTGCAGTGCAAACTTTTCGCTCCTGTTTAACTGACGCAGTCCGTTGAACGGACGCACCGATACCCTGTGTAGGTTTCCAAAGGGCGGCTAAGCCCTTTGGTTGCGTTTCTTTTGCTGCTTTTCTTTCGGCAACACAAAGAAAAGCAGATAAATATCAACTGCGTGCGACTTTGTCGGCACATCAACCTATCGGTGCAGTGCAAACTTTTCACTCCTGTTTAACTGACGCAGTTCGTTAAACGGGCGCACCGAAATCTCCTTGCAGAGGATTAAACCTCCGCAGTCAAATCGACCGGCGCACCGATACCCCGTACCGGGATTTCAATACGCTTTTACGCTTCTGGGTATCGTTTTTGCCTCAGCCCGACCGGTGGGTGCATCTTAGAGTTAAATCTGACCATCAACCTATCAGTGCACTGCAAGCTATTCGCACTTATCTAACTGACGCAGGGCGTTGAACGGACGCAGTAAAAGCAACTCGCAGAGGATTAAACC
>ULTJ01034622.1_pt1 | contig 14891 bp, 15 predicted proteins | sample 1957491 | NCBI WGS metagenome assembly ULTJ01 (sample SAMEA4835731, study PRJEB28245) | human gut metagenome | biome: gut microbiome; material: fecal sample | place: Denmark | collected 2008 | reverse complement strand
CACACCTACCTATAAACGCGTCATGAAGCCTGAAGACGGCATGCGGCCGCAGCTTATCAACCTTTACTCTTGCAACACAGTGTTGATTGAAGATGTTACTTTACTGAACTCACCGTTCTGGGTTATCCACCCATTGTTCTGCGAAAGCCTTATCGTACGCGGCGTACACGTATTCAACCGTGGACCTAACGGTGATGGCTGTGACCCCGAATCTTGCAAGAACGTACTGATAGAGAACTGTACTTTCGACACGGGAGACGACTGTATCGCCATTAAATCGGGACGCAACCAGGATGGACGTAAATGGAATATTCCGAGCGAAAATATCATCGTACGCAATTGCTTTATGAAGAACGGGCATGGCGGTGTTGTAATCGGCAGTGAAATTTCCGGCGGTTATCGTAACCTGTTTGTTGAAAACTGCCGCATGGACAGTCCCGACTTAGACCGCGTCATCCGCATCAAGACCAGTACTTGCCGTGGCGGACTGATTGAAAACGTTTTCGTGCGCAATGTCACCGTCGGTCAGTGCCGCGAAGCCGTACTGCGCATCAACCTTCAATATGAAAACCGCGAAAAGTGTAATCGTGGCTTCACGCCCACCGTACGCAACGTGCATCTGAAAAATGTGACTTGCGAAAAGAGCAAGTTCGGCGTGCTTATCATCGGACTGGAGGATGACGAACATGTATACAATGTAAGTGTTGAGGATTCTCACTTCAACAACGTGGCGAAAGACGGAAATCAAATAAATGGCGCGAAAGACATTACGTTTAAGAATCTATATATAAACGGCAAACTTGTAAAGTAAGATAACCACATATTTATATAACTCAACCCGGAGTCTTTACATTGTGACAAAAAGCGATGAAGATTCCGGGCTTTTTATTCCCCCTATTTTCTTATTTTTAGCAGATAAGATGATTAATGTCTTTAAATAAAAACTATCTTTGTGGTTCAATAATCCGGAACTCAGAATGATATGGAGCAACTGAATACCATAAAAGAGCTTATCAATCAGGGAAATGTAGAGCAAGCTATCCTTCAGCTTGACGAAATATTGCAAACCGATTTTCCCGAAAAGGACGAGGCTTATTATCTCCGTGGAAATGCTTACCGCAAGCAGGGCGATTGGCAGCAGGCGCTGAATAACTACCGCTATGCCATGGACATCAATCCCGATAGTCCCGCCCGGCAAGCCTACAACATGGCAATGGATATTCTGAACTTCTTCAATAAGGATATGTACAATCAATAAAATAAAAGAACGTAAATTATGGCAAAAATCAAAGGAGCAATCGTAGTGGACACCGAGCGTTGCAAAGGTTGCAACCTATGTGTCGTGGCTTGTCCGCTCAATGTAATAGCCCTCACCAAAGAGGTGAACGTGAAAGGGTATAACTATGCCCATCAGATATTGGAAGACACTTGCAACGGATGTAGCTCTTGCGCTACAGTATGTCCGGACGGATGTATCTCGGTTTATAAAGTAAAAGTAGAATAAATTAGAAGAATATGGCAGAAGAAGTTGTATTAATGAAAGGAAACGAAGCCATTGCCCACGCAGCCATCCGCTGCGGTGCCGATGGATACTTCGGTTATCCTATTACTCCCCAATCAGAAGTATTGGAAACTCTTGCCGAACTGAAACCGTGGGAGACGACCGGCATGGTAGTGCTCCAGGCAGAAAGTGAAGTGGCAGCAATTAATATGGTATACGGTGGTGCCGGAAGCGGAAAAATGGTGATGACCTCATCATCCAGTCCCGGTGTGAGCCTGAAGCAGGAAGGTATCTCCTACATTGCCGGTGCCGAACTGCCTTGTCTGATTGTAAACGTGATGCGTGGAGGTCCCGGCTTGGGAACCATTCAACCCAGTCAGGCTGACTACTTCCAAACGGTGAAAGGTGGAGGTCATGGCGACTATCGCCTTATCGCCCTTGCTCCCGCTTCCGTACAGGAAATGGCGGATTTCGTAGGCCTTGGCTTTGAACTTGCTTTCAAGTACCGTAACCCGGCTATCATCCTTGCCGATGGCGTTATAGGACAGATGATGGAGAAAGTAGTCCTTCCCGCACAGAAACCGCGCCGCACGGATGCCGAGGTTATCGAACAATGCCCGTGGGCCACTACCGGCAGAACCAATGGACGTAAACCCAACATCATCACTTCCCTGGAACTGAAACCGGAGGAAATGGAGAAGAACAACATCCGCTTCCAAGCTAAGTACAAAGAAATCGAAGAAAACGAGGTACGCTTTGAGGTAATTCATTGCGAGGATGCCGAATACCTGATTGTAGCCTTTGGTTCTATGGCACGTATCGGACAGAAAGCAATGGAGCTGGCTCGCGAAGAAGGTATCAAAGTAGGTATGCTTCGCCCCATCACCCTGTGGCCTTTCCCCAAGAAAGCCATCGCCGCATACGCCGGCAAGGTAAAAGGCATGCTGGTTACCGAGCTGAACGCCGGACAGATGATTGAAGATGTCCGTCTTGCAGTGAACGGCAAAGTAAAGGTGGAACACTTCGGACGTCTCGGTGGTATCGTGCCCGATCCGGATGAAATTGTTGTTGCATTGAAAGAAAAACTAATCTGATGTACGATTTGACGATGTACGATGTACGATTTACGATTAAAGTTACTTTTCGTAAATCAGTATATTCATCAATCGTAAATCGTAAATAATTAAATCGTAAATAAAACGATGAATCCTGATAAAATAAGAACCGTACTAAACATTCTCTTCATGATACTTGCCCTGGCAGCTATCATAGTTTATTTCGCGGCAAGAGACGACTTCAAACTGTTTATCTACGTTTGCGGCGCAGCGATATTCGTTAAGTTGATGGAGTTTTTCATACGGTTCACCAACAGATAAGGAGAAGTGATTATGACAAAAGAAGATATTATCAAACCTGAGAATCTGGTTGCTAAGAAACCGACTCTGATGAACGATAATCCCATGCATTACTGCCCGGGATGCAGCCACGGTGTGGTTCACAAACTGATAGCCGAAGTAATCGAAGAAATGGGACTGGAAGATAAAGCGGTAGGTATCTCTCCCGTGGGATGTGCCGTGTTTATCTACAACTACATAGATATTGACTGGCAAGAAGCCGCTCACGGACGTGCACCTGCTCTTGCCACCGCCATCAAGCGCCTTTGGCCTGACCGTCTGGTATTTACTTACCAGGGCGACGGTGACTTGGCTTGTATCGGTACTGCCGAAACAATCCACGCGCTGAATCGCGGTGAGAATATAACCATCGTCTTCATCAACAACGCCATCTATGGCATGACGGGTGGACAGATGGCGCCGACTACCCTCGTAGGCATGAAGACTTCTACGAGCCCTTACGGACGTGATGTACATCTGCATGGTTATCCGTTGAAGATAGCTGATATTGCCGCCCAACTGGAAGGTACGGCTTACGTCACCCGCCAGAGTGTGGAAACTGTCCCTGCTATCCGCAAGGCAAAGAAGGCGATACGCAAAGCATTCGAGAACTCAATGGCAGGCAAAGGTTCCAACCTCGTAGAAATCGTTTCTACTTGTAATTCCGGCTGGAAAATGTCTCCTGAGAAATCTAACAAATGGATGGAAGAGAACATGTTCCCGTTCTATCCGCTGGGTGACTTGAAAGATAAATAATATCAGTTAACGAGGGAACGAGGGAAAAAGGGGACAAGGAAAAAGGAAACGAGGGAACAAGGAGGAAGTATTACTCTCGTCAACTTGTCAACTAAAACCTTGTCAACTAAAAACTAATCAACTAAAACCTCGTCAACTAAAAACAGAAGAACAATGAAAGAAGAAATCATTATAGCAGGCTTCGGTGGACAAGGTGTGTTGTCCATGGGAAAGATTTTGGCATATTCCGGATTGATGGAAGGTAAAGAGGTTACTTGGATGCCTGCCTACGGACCGGAACAACGTGGTGGCACCGCAAACGTAACAGTGATTGTGAGTGATGAGAAAATCTCCTCTCCTATTCTCAGCAAATACGATGCCGCCATCATCCTGAACCAACCTTCACTCGAAAAGTTTGAGAGTAAAGTGAAACCTGGCGGTGTACTCATCTACGACGGTTACGGTATCATCAACCCGCCGACACGCAAGGATATCCACGTGTATCGTATCGATGCCATGGATGCCGCCAATGAAATGAACAATGCCAAAGCGTTCAATATGATTGTGCTGGGCGGTTTATTGAAAATAGCGCCTATCGTAACCTTGGAGAACGTTATCAAAGGTTTGAAGAAGACACTCCCCGAACGCCATCATCACTTAATCCCGATGAATGAGGAAGCTATCAAGCGTGGAATGGAGTTGATTAAAGAGGTCTAAAAAACAGACCATCTGTTTGGTGCGAACAGATGATGCGTTTGCCTCAAACAGATGGTGTATTTACTATAAACGGATGATGTGTTTTGATTGAACACATCATCCGTTTTTTTATATTATACCAATGTAATCACAAGCTATTCCGAATGTAAAAAAGACGCAAAAAAGAGTGAATTCAGTAAGTGAATAATATTTTATTGTATCTTTGCGCCTAATTATGAGACGAATTGTACTGACATATATATTTCTATCTATTATAGGCATATTGGGCATGCGAGCACAGAATATGCCCAACCGGATAGACCCTACCACAGGACGCGACCAATATGGAAATCAGGTAGACCCGAACACATTGCCGGACAACCTGGAAGACAGTACCAATACGGAAATACAGAGTTTACCTCCTAAACTATACATGTGGCACTTGAGTGAAACGCTGGGTAACCGTACTATAATTCCTGCCGATACGACAAACCTCAATTTCCAGAATACCAACTTGGTAGAGGGCATGTACGGGCACTATAATTATCTGGGAAATCTGGGTTCACCGCGACTCTCACGTATATTCTTCGACCGCAAAGACAATGAGCCGACTATCTTTATGGAACCGTTTTCCAGTTTCTTTGTACGTCCCGATGAAGTGAATTTTACAAATAGTAATGTACCTTATACCAACCTGACGTATTATAAAGCAGGAAACAAGGTAAATGGAGAGGAACGTTTCAAGTCTTATTTCTCGGTGAATGCCAACAAGCGTCTGGCTTTCGGATTCAACTTTGATTATCTGTATGGACGCGGATACTATCAGAACCAATCGACCTCACACTTCAACGCGGGACTGTTTGCGAGCTATATCGGCGAAAAGTATCAGATGCAGGCTGTTTACAACAACTTCATGCTGAAGATGAATGAAAACGGTGGTATACAAGATGACCGGTATATCACACGACCGGAAGATATGTCGGAAGGGAAAAAGGAATACGAGTCCACCACTATCCCCGTCAAGTTGGAACAGACTGCCAACCGGAATAAGGACTTTTACATCTATATGACACAGCGGTACCGGCTCGGGTTTAACCGTGAAACGACTACTATTGAAGATAAGAAAGGCGTCACAGCCCAGCAAGCAAATGACAGTGTTCCGATGGCTAAAGATACAATTGTCACGGAAGAGTTCGTACCGGTGACAAGCTTTATCCATACCATCAAGGTGGAGCGGACAAGGCACCAGTTTACTTCGGCTACAGAAACGGCGGAACAATATCCTGACGCTTTTTTCAATGAAACCTTTAGCCGTGACTCTACAACGGCATTCAGCGTAAAGAATGTTTTCGGTATCGCTCTGCTTGAAGGTTTCAACAAATATGCCAAAGCAGGATTGACGGCTTATATCTCACATAAGTTCAGCCGGTATGAACTGATGGACACGCTTTCGAATACCCGTTTTGATGAACAGGAAATATTTGTGGGTGGTGAACTTGCAAAGCGTCAGGGTAAGACTTTGCATTACAACGTGAACGGTGAAGTTGGTATCATGGACAAAGCCCTGGGACAATTTCGCATCAATGCCGACCTTGACCTGAACTTCCGTTTATGGAAAGATACGGTGAACCTGTATGCCCGTGGGTATGTATCCAATACTCTCCCTTCATTCTATATGCGGCATTATCACTCCAACCACTATTATTGGGATAACTATAATATGGATAAGGAATTCCGTACACGCGTGGAAGGAGAATTGAATGTTGACCGCTGGAAAACGAATCTGCGTGCCGGAATTGAAAATATAAAGAATTACACTTATTTCAACCAAAGCGCAATGCCTGCACAGGAAAGTGGAAATATCCAAGTGCTTTCGGCTACTTTGAAGCAAGATTTCCGTTTGGGTATCCTGCATCTGGATAATGAAGTAACTTGGCAAAAGTCGAGCAACGAAACGGTACTGCCATTGCCGCAACTATCACTTTATCACAACTTATATATATTGACGAAACTGGCGAAGAAAGTTTTGACAGTACAGTTGGGTGCCGACGTACGGTACTTCACAAAGTATAATGCGCCGGCCTATACTCCTGCCATCCAGCAGTTCCATCTGCAAGCTACGGATGACCAGGTAGAGATTGGCGGTTATCCCATTGTCAATGTATATGCCAACCTTCATCTGAAACGAACACGTATCTATGCCATGATGTATCATGTCAATGCCGGTATGGGCAAAGCGAACTATTTCCTGGTGCCTCATTATCCTATCAATCCGCGCCTATTTAAAATTGGTATCTCTTGGAATTTCTACGACTAATTTCCTTACAACTAATTTGCTTGAGACATGAAGAAAACCAAGTTATTGAGATATGTCATCTTAGGAGTCGTGGCGGCTATTATCGCTACTTTTCTGATACCCAAGAAGGAAAGCCCTAAAGGTCAACCTCGTGACTATGCAGAGATTGCTGCCGAAGGTATCCTCCGTACGGCAACGGAATATAATTCCATCAGTTTCTATGTGGATGGCGATACGCTTTCAGGTTTTCATTACGAACTGATTGAGGCTTTTGCCCGCGACCATCATCTGAAAGTAGCCATTTCGCCTGAAATGAGTTTCAATGAACGGTTGGAAGGTTTGGCAGATGGTAGATTTGACGTTATCGCATACGGTATATTGGCAACCAGCGAATTGAAAGATTCCTTGCTTCTCACTACTCCGATTGCACTGAACAGACAAGTGTTGGTGCAACGAAAAACAGAGTCTCCTGAGGATTCTCTTTTTATTAAAAGCCAATTGGATTTAGCGGGGAAAACCTTGAATGTGGTAAAAGGTTCTCCTTCCATACTACGTATTCATAACCTAGGGAATGAAATAGGTGATACAATCTATATAAAAGAAATAGATAAATACGGCTCCGAACAGTTGATATCCCTTGTTGCCCACGGAGACATCGACTATGCCGTATGCGATGAAAGCATCGCCCGTGCAGTAGCCGACAGCCTGCCGCAAATAGATATCAATACTGCCATTAGTTTTACGCAGTTCTATTCATGGGGCGTAAGCAAACAGTCTCCCGTACTTCTGGATAGCCTTAACAGTTGGCTGGAAAGGTTTAAAGAGAAGAAAGAGTATAAAGAGATTTATACGAAGTACTATAAATGATACATTAATGAAGAACTAAGAATGAAGAATGAAGAATTACCTTGCGGCATGATTATATAGCGCAGCCAAATTCTTCATTCTTCATTCTTCATTCTTCATTCTTAATTATTAATTTCTCCTACAGTGTTTCTACCTCCCTTAGCCACATCTCCGACGAAGCATCGCTAGGCATACGCCAATCTCCTCGCGGACTGATTGAGATACTTCCTACTTTCGGTCCATCCGGCAAACAGGAACGCTTGAATTGCTGGTTGAAGAAACGGCGGAAGAAAGTCTTCAACCATTTCTTGATGGTCTCTTCATCATACGTTCCTTTGAAAGTGCGTGATGCCAGGAAGAAAATCTTGGAAGGACGGAAACCGCAACGCAAGAAATAATAAAGGAAGAAATCGTGCAACTCATACGGACCCACCAAATCTTCGGTAATCTGCCGGATATTTCCGTTCTCATCCGCCGGAATCAATTCCGGGCTGATGGGTGTATCCACAATATCCAATAATGTGGCACGTGAAGCTTCATCCATATCATTCTCCGCTACCCACTTCACCAGATGTTTGACAAGAGTCTTGGGGACACTTCCATTTACACCATACATCGACATGTGGTCACCGTTATAAGTAGCCCAACCCAACGCTAGTTCCGAGAGGTCACCCGTTCCGATAACCATCCCCCATGTTTGATTGGCAATATCCATCAATATCTGCGTGCGCTCACGTGCCTGCGAATTCTCATAAACCACATCGTGTACATTAATATCATGGTCTATATCCTTGAAATGCTGGATACAAGCTTCCTTGATGCTCACTTCACGTATAGTGACTCCGAGAGAATTCATCAAATCAATGGCATTGGTATGTGTACGGTCGGTAGTTCCGAAGCCCGGCATCGTAACACCGATAATTCCTTTACGTTCCCAACCCAGTTTATCGAATGTCTTTACGCAAACCAGTAGCGCCAATGTAGAATCCAACCCTCCTGAAATGCCCACTACCGCACTCTTGGCATTGGTATGCACCAACCGTTGAGCCAGTCCGGATACCTGAATAGAAAATATCTCTTCGCAACGTTCATTCAGGGTAGGTCCCTGCGGAACAAACGGATGCGGTTCAAAAGTACGGGTGAGATTGAGCTCTTTGCTATTGACATATTCAGTAGAGATACGCACCGGAACTTCCGGCGCACAATTGGCATGGCAAGCGGCAAATGTAGTATTCACACGACGTTCAGTACGCAGATGTTCCACATCTATTTCACTGACGACAACTTGTTCCTCAAAAGAGAATCGCTCATTGGCTGCCAGCAACGTGCCATTTTCATAAATCAATCCGTTCCCCGCAAACACAACATCGGTGGTCGACTCGCCAAATCCACACGAACTGAATACATATCCGGCAATGCAACGGGCTGACTGCTGACTGATGAGCGAACAAAGATAGCTATGCTTTCCTATTCCCTCATTATCCGCCGACAGATTGAACAAAATCTCCGCTCCTTGCAAAGCTAACATAGAGCTGGGTGGCACAGGCGCCCATAAATCCTCGCAGATTTCAATCCCGAAAGTAGTATCAGCGGTTTCAAAGAGTAAGTTTCGTCCCATAGGAACAATCTGTCCACACAGACGCACATTGTTTTCAGAAATCTCGCAGGCAGAAGTAAACCAACGCTTCTCATAGAATTCCTTATAATTGGGCAGATAGGTTTTAGGAACAACGCCCAGCACTTTACCTTTCTGGATAACAACCGCCGCATTCAGTAAGGCTCCGTTCAATGCTATAGGCATTCCCAATATAGATATGATATCCAATTGACGCGTATTGTTCAGGATTTGTATCAGTCCCATTTCCGCTTCTTCGAGCAAAAGCTGCTGTGCGAAAAGGTCCGCACAAGTATATCCGGTGATGCACAATTCAGGAAAAGCAATAATCTGCACACCTTTTCCATCGGCAATGATAATCTCTTTTTCAATTTGTCCGGCATTGAACTTGCAGTCCGCCACCTTGACACGGGGCACAGCCGCCGCTACCTTGACATATCCGTAATTCATAAGAATTCTATTATTATTTGAGCACAAAAATACGGCAATTTCTCTACAAACACAAAATAATCAGCTTTATCACTTTGTATTTAAGCTAATAATTAGTATGTTTATCAGCATTTTCTGAATAATAATTCAATAACCAGACTATGATAATCAATCAGTATAGGAAACTGTTACTTATATTGTTGTTTCTGAATACATTTTTCTCTGTTTCCGCCAAGGAAAAGGAATATGTATTAGTACTCAATTCCATCAATCTGGAAGAGGCGTGGGTGAAGAATTTCTATCAGGAACTAGTAGTGCGATTCAGCGAACGAAAAGACCTGGATTTAATAGACGAACAGCTATATATACCCATGCTGAAAACTAAAGAGGAAGTAAGTGCGCTACAAAATAGAATATTGGAAGCGCATCCGGTTCCGCCCCGAATGGTACTTATCATTGGAGATCCCGGATGGCTGGTCTGTTCTCCCCTGTTCGACGGTCCGTGGAAAGACATCCCTATTGTACTTTGCTATTCACGAGAAAGAGTGCCATCTTCTTTGCAAACACTATTGGATAAAAGTATCCTGACGAGTGAAAACAGTATTCCTATCGCAGAGTTTAACAGGAAATATAACATCACTGTCCTGAGACAACCTTATTATATTCCACAGACTTTGAAGTTAATACAACGATTACAACCCGAGGTTAAAAAAATCGCTTTTATTTCGGACGAACGTTACATCAGCGAAGTGACGCGGCAAACACTTCAGGAAGTCATCAGAACCGAATTCCCTAACTTGACTCTGGAATTACTCTCCTCGGCACAACTTAGTACAGAGGAACTGCTGGATACTCTAAGTACATACAACCGAAGGACAGGCGTTATTTATTATTCCTGGTTTCGCCAATATGGAAACAAGAATGGATTCTACTTGTCCGACCATATCAAGAAAATTCTCCCGACATTTCTGGAAGCTCCGGTATATACATTAGTAGACTTCAATCTGCGGGAAAACCTGTTTGCAGGAGGGCATTATATTTCCATTCAAGACTTTACGGATAATGTCATGATAGTAGTCGACCGTATCCAATCGGGAGAAACAGCCTCTTCCATTCCCTATCAGGATGGCGGCACTCCACACACCTATCTGAACTATACCGACCTGAAATGGTGCAATATTCCGGAAACCCTCTACCCAGCCGATGCTATTTATTATTTTAAACCTCCCACCTTCTATCAGGAATACAAGGATTATATATGGATGACTGTCGCTTTTATCATACTCCTCATTCTGTTTTATTTCTTACACCATATCCATTCCTTAAAACAGAAGCGCGAACTCATTAAGGCAAAAGAGCGTGCGGAAGAATCCGATCGCTTGAAATCTGCGTTCCTTGCCAATATGAGCCATGAAATACGGACTCCGCTCAATGCCATTGTAGGCTTTTCGAGTATCCTTGCCGAATCGGCTGATACACCGGAAAACCATGAATATATCCGTATTATTGAAAACAACAATTACCTGCTGCTACAATTGATTAATGATATTCTCGACCTGTCCAGAATAGAAGCCGGATTGCTGGAATTCACCTATTCTCCTGTCAATATCAACCGATGTGTCCAGGAATTGGAAGACGCCTTCCGGTTACGAATGCCCCAGGATGTAAAATGTATCACAAGCCTGGCTTTAGATAAATGTATCATTCATACAGAAAAGAACCGGGTGATGCAAGTCCTTAGTAATTACATTTCCAATGCCATCAAATATACCACTCGGGGAAATATCACCATCGGCTATTATCTTCCGCAAAACGGCAAGATACGTTTATTTGTCCGTGATACGGGTTGCGGCATTCCCGCCGACAAACAACAAGAAATATTTGAGCGCTTCGTCAAGCTGGATACATTCAAGCAAGGTACGGGATTGGGACTATCCATTTGTCGGATGATTGCTGAAAAATTGCACGCAACCGTAGGCATCGATTCCGAATTGGATAAAGGTTCGGAGTTCTGGTTGGAAATACCCTATCAACCGATAGAAGCACGATAAAACATTTTTAAGAAACAGAATATAAAATTTCTCTATTTTTTTTTGGAGTATTCAAAGAAGTATCTATCTTTGCAAAAGAATTAAAAATGTAATTATTACAAGTTTGAATTATCAGATGATATGGATGTAGTAAAAAGATTGCAAACGCACAACATTAAGCCTTCATTACAGCGAATAGCTATAATGAACTATTTGATGGAGCATCGCACACATCCTACGGTGGATGAGATTTACACGGCGCTTTCGCCTTCAATTCCTACTTTATCCAAGACAACAGTGTACAACACCCTGAAACTGCTTAGCGAACAAGGTGCTGCACAAACGCTGACTATCGACGAACGGAATACTTGCTACGATGCGGATACTACCCCGCATGCACATTTCCTGTGCAAACATTGCGGAAGAATTTTCGATTTACATTGCGACGCCAATATCAAAAAAGTGGAAGACATGGATATGGACGGGCACGAAGTACAGGAAATTCATTATTATTATAAAGGCATCTGTAAAGATTGCATAGAAAACGAACAATTTATTAAAACGAACAATAACTAATTCAACTAATTTAAAATCTGAAAAAATGAAAAAGTTTAGATGTACTGTCTGCGGTTACGTATACGAAGGTGACGCAGCTCCTGAGAAATGTCCTTTGTGTAAAGCTCCTGCCAGCAAATTCGTTGAAGTTGTAGAAGAACCGGGCGGCGCCCTGACTTTCGCTGACGAACACGTGATTGGCGTAGCTAAAGGATGTGACGACGAAATGATTAAAGACCTGAACAACCACTTCATGGGTGAATGTACAGAAGTTGGTATGTATCTGGCAATGAGCCGTCAGGCAGACCGTGAAGGTTATCCTGAAGTGGCAGAAGCTTTCAAGCGTTATGCTTGGGAAGAGGCAGAACACGCTTCTAAATTTGCAGAACTGCTGGGTGACTGCGTATGGGATACCAAGACTAACCTCGAAAAGAGAATGAATGCTGAATCAGGTGCTTGCGAAGACAAGAAACGTATCGCTACCCGTGCAAAAGCTCTGAATCTGGATGCTATCCATGACACTGTTCACGAAATGGCTAAAGATGAAGCTCGCCACGGTAAAGGCTTTGAAGGTCTGTACAATCGCTACTTCAAGAAATAATCTTTTTAAGATTTAAGGTAAAAAGGTGTTCTTCCATCAGGGAAGAGCGCCTTTTTTTATTTTTTCCTACCTTTGATGTCACGTTTACCAATCTCGTTCGTCTCATATACAGAAATGGAACTCAAACAATTTAAAATAACCGTTCTCCCACTCCGTGACAAGCTATTGAACTATGCCCGGAAGTTGACCGACGAACCGGAAGATGCAGAAGATGCCGTCCAGGAGGTATTGCTCAAGCTATGGAATAAAAGGCTTGAATTGGAACAATACCGAAGTATCGAAGCATTTGCCATGACGTTGACGCATAACCTCTGTATGGATATGTGGCGAAGTAAACGAAGCAGCAATCAGCCATTGGAGAGCATACAGGCGGCAGCTTCCACCGGAACACCGGAACGGTTATTGGAAATTAAAGACGAAATACGGTTGATGCACGAGATTATCGATTCACTTCCCAATCTGCAACGCACCATCATGCGAATGAAAGATATCGAGGAATATGAAACGGACGAGATAGCAGAAATCACCGGATGCGGGGCAGAAGCCATCCGCAGTAATCTGTCAAGGGCACGGAAAAAGGTGAGGGACATTTACCTGCAAACCATACAAGAAAGGAAAAGGAGGAACGAACAATGAAAATAGATGAATTATTAAACAAATATTTCGAAGGTGAAACGTCTTGTGATGAAGAACGTGACCTGCGCCGTTTCTTTACGGAGGAACAAGTACCGGAAGATTTAGAAATGTATCGTCCCCTGTTCGTCTGCTTGGATGAAGAAGCCAAAGCGCATCAGTCGCATCAGCACGAAGTGAAAGAAGTCAATAAACAGCTTTCATACAGACGACACCTGTATTATATCATGGGAAGTATAGCTGCCGGATTACTGTTACTTATCGGGGTTGCCAATCTTTACCAAAATGTATGGACTGCACCTTCCGATTATGTCATTATCAACGGTAAATGTTATACTGATGCAAAAACCATACGAGAGCAGGCACTCTCAGCCTTTCAAGATGTACAGATGAGCCAGGATGAAGTGCTAGATTTAATGTTTGAATAGAAAAAAGTTAATAGGTATATGATTATGAAAAAACTCATTCGCATCATGTTTTGCTGCTTGCTGCTATCGTGTAGTGTCGGCTTGTATGCCCAGCAAGGTCTACAGATAGCTTCCGTATTCCAGAAATACGGTAATCAAAAAGGGGCGACTTACGTGGAACTTTCCAAGATGTTGTCCAAGGAATGGGATATCAACCACTATCAAAGTCTGAAACTGGCAAAAGCGGAAAAGGCGCTACCGGACATCTACCGTTGTTTGGAAACAGATAAAGAGCATGCCAAGAAGATAAAAGAAGTAGTCAGCAACGGACAGATACAGTCGGGATATTACCAACTGCCACCGTTAAAAGGAAACATCAACCGTTTCATCTTGTTCCGCACAGGAAAGAAAGGTGACGCCACTCTTATCTACATCGAAGGTGAGATAGATAGTGACGACCTTGTAACGCTGATGTTCAGCAAAGATTAATCCGCCTTCATCCATAATAATTTATCAAACTAATAAATATCAAACGTTATGAAACACATCTGCTTATTGTTTTTCCTCATGACTTCCATCACCGTCATGGCACAAGAAACTATTCCCCAAGACACTACTATCTTTCTGAATGGTCGCAAAATGGTGATTAAAGAAAATAATGGTAAAATCAAGGTAAAAATGTACGAAGCCAAATCAAATAACGATACCATCGAAAATGCCCAGGTATTTGAAGGTGTCTATCTGGATGGACGCAGCATCGAACAGACTACTATTGTCTCAGTACCTTTTGTCAAGAAGAATAAGCGCTATCGCTTCGATCCTCACTATCCGGCCATCTATGTAGGATTTGATAAATTATCAAAAGGAGTTTTCCAATATTCGGCAGGTGTACCACAAATAGGTAGTAAATCCTGGGAATGGGGCATCAACCCTTTCTGCGGCGGCATTGCTTTGACACCCAATAATCATTGGGGAGTAACAGCGGCGTTGGGTATTGCACGCATTGTCCATAAGCTCGACGATAACTTTGGTTTTGAAAAGATTGACGGTATCACTGTCTGTCAGCCTGCTCCCGAAGGCATTGAATATCAAAAAAGCTGGTTACGCTACTGGGCTTTCCGCCTTCCTGTCAGCTTGGAATGGCAAACCAAAT
>ULTJ01022509.1_pt1 | contig 14963 bp, 10 predicted proteins | sample 1957491 | NCBI WGS metagenome assembly ULTJ01 (sample SAMEA4835731, study PRJEB28245) | human gut metagenome | biome: gut microbiome; material: fecal sample | place: Denmark | collected 2008 | reverse complement strand
GCCGATGAAGGTTCGGAGCTGCGCAAGGCGGGCATCACGGCGAGCATCATCATCATGAATCCTGAAATGACGGCATTCAAGACGTTGTTCGACTATAAGCTGGAACCGGAAGTGTATAGTTTCCACCTGCTGGATGCGCTGATTAAGGAGGCGGAGAAGGAGGGTATCACGAACTTCCCCATCCATGTGAAGCTGGATACGGGCATGCACCGGCTTGGTTTTGCGCCGGAGGATATGCCCCGGCTGATAGAGCGCCTGAAGGGGCAGAATGCGGTGATAGCCCGTTCGGTCTTCTCGCATTTCGTGGGGAGTGACGCGCCGCAGTTCGATGCGTTCACGCGCAGGCAGATAGAGATGTTTGAGGGGGCTTCGATGCAGTTGCAGGAGGCTTTCCCGCATAAGATACTTCGCCATATCTGCAACTCGGCAGGTATAGAGCGCTTCCCCGGGGCGCAGTTCGACATGGTGCGCCTGGGACTGGGATTGTATGGCATCAGTCCGATAGACAATTCCATCATGAATAATGTGAGTACGCTCAAGACTACCATTCTACAGATACGTGATGTGCCCGAAGAGGATACGGTGGGGTATAGCCGTAAGGGGCATTTGACGCGGCCTTCACGCATTGCCGCCATTCCCATCGGCTATGCCGACGGGCTGAACCGCCACTTGGGCAACGGGCATGCTTATTGCCTGGTGAACGGGCAGCGTGCCGCATACGTGGGGAATATCTGTATGGATGTCTGCATGATAGACGTGACCGATATTGACTGCAAGGAAGGCGATACGGTGGAAATATTCGGCGACCATCTGCCCATAACCGTTCTCTCCGATGTGCTCGAAACCATTCCTTACGAGGTGCTGACGAGTGTTTCGACGAGGGTGAAGAGGGTGTATTATCAGGATTGACGGGGATTGTGGTTTATGATAAATGATTAAGTATTATGATATAAGTTAATTATGTTCATTTACTTAATCATTGTACATTATTTGCTCATCATTACACATTATTCGCCTATCATTAATTATTATTTTTTTATCTTTGCATCAAATTAATCCCGTATAACTATGACAAACTTACTTTTATTAGGTCTCTTGCCAAGCGGTTCCGAATGGGTTATCATCGCATTGCTTATTTTGTTGCTGTTCGGCGGTAAAAAAATCCCTGAACTGATGAAGGGATTGGGCAAAGGCGTGAAGAGCTTCAAGGAAGGCGTGAATGAGGCGAAGGAAGAAATCAATAAAGCTAAAGACGAGGTGGATAAACCGGCTGAGGAAAAGAAATGATAATTTTAATGAAGAAATGATTTTAATGAAGAATTAAGAATGAAGAATGAAGAATTACCTTGCGGCATGCTTACATAGCGCAGCTAAATTCTTCATTTCCATTGTTCTTCATTCTTCATTTCCATTGTTCTTCATTCTTCATTTCCATTGTTCTTCATTAAAATTTAATCATGTCTGATAAAGAATTAACCTTTTGGGACCATTTGGACGAATTGCGCCGTGTGCTGTTTCGTGTTTTTGGCGTATGGTTTCTGCTGGCGGTCGGTTACTTTATTGCGATGCCCTATCTGTTTGATAATGTGGTGTTGGCGCCTTGCCATAATGACTTTATCTTCTACGACGTGCTGCGCTACGTTGGCAAGACGTTCGACCTGAAAGATGAGTTTTTCACGCAGGAATTTAATGTAAAGCTGATAAATATCAATCTGGCGGCACCGTTCTTTATCCACATGTCTACGGCATTCTGGATGTCGGTGGTGACGGCTGCGCCTTATATCTTCTTTGAAATCTGGCGGTTCGTCAGTCCGGCGCTCTATCCGAAAGAACGTAGGGGAGTGAAGAAAGCACTGTTTATCGGTACGGTGATGTTCTTCCTGGGGGTATTGCTGGGCTATTTCATGGTTTATCCACTGACGTTGCGCTTCTTGTCTACTTATCAGTTGAGCGCGGCTATAGAAAACCAAATCTCCCTCAACTCGTATATTGACAACTTTATGATGCTGGTTCTCTGCATGGGGCTTTCTTTTGAGTTGCCGCTGGTGACGTGGCTGCTGTCTTTGCTGGGACTGGTGCATAAATCTTTATTGCGGAAGTATCGCCGCCATGCGCTTGTTGTCATTGTGGTTGTTGCAGCCATAATTACTCCGACGGGCGACCCTTTCACGCTGACGGTAGTTTCTGTTCCACTCTATATGCTCTATGAGCTGAGTATATTGATGATTAAGGATAAGAAAACCGGGGAGGTGACGGATAGCGAAGAATGAAGGAATTCAAGGAATACTACGATATATTGTTAGCGGCTTGCAGGGGTGAAGATGCGCTTCTTGCTGCTGCTTATCGCCGGTTGCGTGAACTGCTTGAACGCCTTTGCCGCTCGCAGATGGCGGACAGTAGCCTGCAAATGACTGACCTTTCTGCACGCATCAATTTTGTAGCTTCCAAAATAGGGCTTTCTGTGGTGGAACAGAACCGTTTGCATACGTTCCGTCTGACTTCAAATGCCATACTGAACCGGCAGGCAGAGCCGCAGCGGGAACAGTTGCTGCGTGATGCCAAGACGCTGGCTTTCTTCATCAAGCGACTGACGGGGGAGAATATTCCCGACGAACTTTATCGCCTGCTTCCACGTGCCGATGCCACCTATGTCGTGGCTCCGCCGGTCAAGGAACGCATACGGCGCATGCGCGTCAGTTTTCAGCAGGCCGATGATACCTATTTATATGTTTTGCCCGCAGACTCGGTGACGGATGAACCGTTGAAGGTACGTTATAATGTGCCGCAAATCAATGAGGAGTTTGCCGAAACCTGCCGTCTGCTGTGGAGACATGCGCAAGTCAATCTGCTGGATGTGGCGGTGGATGAAGCGGGAGTGCTGACTCCTTCATTCATTGTATTGGAACCTGATTATCTGATAGATATCAGTTCGCTGGCAGAGTGCTTCAAAGACTACGGCCATCATCCCGCCAACTATCTGTTGGCTCGCTTCCAGGTTCCGGAGAATACGCGGCCGCTCCTGCTCGGTAATATCGCCAATCTTTTTCTGGATGAATGGATTCATGCCGATGGCGAACCGGACTATCTGGCTTGCATGAAGAAAGCTTTCCGTACCTATCCCATCGAACTGGCGGCATGCGCCGACTTGCGCGACAGGGAGAAAGAACGGGAGTTTTTTGCCGATTGCAAGCGGCATTTTGAGAATATTCGGCAGACGGTGAAGGAAACGTTTCGCGCTTCGGGCTACAACCTGGATAAGACGGACGCCGTGCTGGAACCTTCTTATATCTGCGAGGCTCTGGGATTGCAGGGACGGCTCGACTATATGCAGCGGGATATGTCTTCGTTCATTGAAATGAAGTCGGGCAGGGCGGATGAATATGCCATCCGGGGCAAGGTGGAGCCGAAGGAGAATAACAAGGTACAGATGTTGCTCTATCAGGCTGTGCTGGAGTATTCTATGGGGATGAACCACAGGCGGGTGAAGGCTTATCTGCTTTATACGCGCTATCCGTTGCTCTATCCGGCACGCCCTTCGTGGGCGATGGTGCGCCGCGTGATGGACGTACGGAACCGGATTGTGGCGAATGAGTACGGCATCCAGTTGCGCAACAGCCCGCAATACACGGCGGAGCGCTTGCGGGAAATTAACCCCGATACGCTGAACGAGCGGCAATTGGATAACACGTTGTGGAAGCGTTATCTTCTTCCTTCCATCGACGTTGTGGGGCAACGTATGGAAGCGTTGTCTCCTTTGGAAAAGTCTTATTTCTATACGCTTTATAATTTTATCACCAAGGAACTTTATACTTCCAAGTCGGGGGATGTGGACTATGAAGGACGCACCGGCGCGGCTGCCCTGTGGCTCTCTACGCTGGAGGAGAAGTGCGAGAGTGGGGAAATCCTGTATGATTTGACAATACAAGAGAATTGTGCGGCGGATGTGCGTAAGCCCTATCTGCTGCTCGGAAGAGGGAGGATGCCATTGGCTGCGGTGTCTTCCGGTTTTCGTCAGGAGGATAGGGGAGGAAGATGTCCCGGAGGTTCCGGTATTCAGGAACGGGGTAAGGGGGCGCTTCCGAACTTCCGCCGGGGGGATTCCGTTGTTCTCTACGAAAGGAATACGGATAGGGATAATGTTACCAATAAATTGGTATTCAAAGGATATATCGAGCGGATTTCTGATACGGATTTGTGTATCCGGCTGCGGGCCGCCCAGCAGAATAAAACCATTCTGCCTGCGGATAGCCGTTATGCCGTGGAGCATGATATAATGGATACCTCTTTCCGGGGTATGTATCTGGGGCTTTCCGCTTTTCTCTCGGCTACGGCCGAACGACGGGCTTTGTTGCTGAATCAGCGCCCGCCCGAATTTGATGCTTCGCTGAATGATGCCATAGCTTCAGCGAAGGATGATTTTGAACGTATCACCTTGAAAGCGAGGGCTGCGCAAGATTATTTCCTGTTGATTGGCCCGCCGGGAACGGGTAAGACCTCCCGTGCTTTGCGCAGTATGGTCGAGGCGTTTCATCGGGAAGGGAAACAAATCCTGTTGCTTTCGTATACTAACCGCGCGGTGGATGAGATTTGCAAAACACTGGCTGCAATTACGCCGGAGGTCGATTTTATCCGCATAGGTAATGAGTTGTCGTGCGATGAAGTTTATCGCTCGCATTTGATAGAAAATATACTTGAACCCTATGGTACCCGGCGTGGAGTGCAAGAGCGTATGGCTCGGTGTCGGATATTTGTGGGAACGGTTGCCACGCTTTCCACTAAGACGGAACTGTTCAGGCTGAAAACGTTCGATGTGGCTATCGTGGACGAGGCTACCCAGATATTGGAGCCTCAGTTGCTGGGATTGCTTTGTGCTCGTAATGTTTCGGGAGGGAATGCCATCGGCAAGTTTATCCTGATTGGGGATCATAAGCAGTTGCCTGCGGTGGTGTTGCAATCTTCCGAACAGTCGGAGGTGCGTGATGAGGATTTGCGTGCCATCGGGGTGTGTAACCTGAAGGATTCGCTTTTTGAGCGGCTTTACAAGAATGTATTGAAACAGCAATCGGCTTGCTGCCCACCGACTTCGGAAACCTCGGCCTCGTGTTTGCCTCCCTCAACTATCAACAATCAACAATCAACTATCAACTCCTTCGACATGCTTTGCAAGCAAGGACGAATGAATGTGGAAGTAGCCGCTTTTCCTAATCATGCTTTCTATGGCGGTTTGTTGAAGCCGGTGGGGTTGCCGCATCAGTCCGGGACGTTGGAGCTTGCTGCTGATTTGGCGGATAGTGAGTTTGCCGGGTTGCTGACTTGCCGGGTTGCTTTTCTGCCCTCTGTGCCCGATGCCGTGATGCAGTCCGCCAGGATAAACCATTCTGAAGCAGAGATAGTGGCGCGGTTGGCAAGAGAAGTTTATCGGCAGTATATGTCTTCGGAATCCGGTTTTGACGCGGCACGGACATTGGGGGTAATTACTCCTTACCGCAGTCAGATAGCTCTAATCAAGAAAGAGATTGCGGGTATGGGCATTGCGGCTCTGAATGATATTCTGGTAGATACGGTGGAACGTTTTCAGGGCAGTGAACGGGATGTAATCATCTACTCTTTCTGTGTGAACCGGGCGTATCAACTGAAATTCCTTGCCAATATGACGGAAGAAAACGGCGTACAGATAGACCGGAAACTGAATGTGGCGCTGACACGTGCCCGCAAACAGATGTTTATGACCGGTGTACCCCAATTGCTGAAAGAGAATCCCGTTTATGCGCGTTTGCTGAAGGAGGCAAGATGCTTCTGAGTTAATAAACCCTCCTTTTTTCACAGACTTTTCAACTTTTCCTTTAGTCTAATAAGGAATAATCACTATTAAACTGATAATTTAGCATTTATTAAACGTTATTCTTGCCTTTATAGACTTTATTAATTGCTTTGCATGAGATAAAGCGTTATATTTGCAGCACGTTTTTTTCATAGAGATTTAGATTTAAGGTTAGAAGAATTGTGGAAGTCGTGAGACTTCCCTTTTTTTCACCTTAAAGGTTGTCCTCCTATTATGCCTGTAATAATTATTGCAAAAACTAAATTTTATAGGAGGACAAAAAAAAGCCCTTTCGTGAGAAAGAGCTTTTTTTGTTTCTTATGGTTCTCGACTTTTATATCAGTTCAGTACGATAGGTTTGTACTTAGGAACCAATGCCTTCATGATGACCCAACCGAGCAAGTATGCCACAGCACATACGCAGAAGATTACAAAGTAGCCGGCAGGCTTTCCTTCAAATCCCATAAACGTCATATTGGTATTTCCGGCATATACAAAAAGTTCACCGGCAATAAATTGTAACAACATGGAACCGATGCCACCTGCCATACCACCGATGCCGGTAATGGTTGCGATGGCTGATTTCGGGAACATGTCGCCCACAGTGGAGAAGATATTGGCAGACCATGATTGATGAGCCGCTCCACCGATACCAATCATAATAACCGGGAACCATGGTGAGATAGTGCCCAAAGGCTGTGCCAGCAATACCAACAGCGGGAAGAATGCGAAAATCAACATAGCACGCATACGCGCTGCATACGGATTAAGACCGGTTTTGTTAATGATGATGGTAGGTATCTTACCACCGTAGATGGAAAGCATGGTGATGGCATACAATGTAAAGATGAGCGCCATACCCAGTCCTTCGGAAGTCTTGATGCCAAACTGTGTATTCAGGTAAGAAGGAGTCCAGAACAGGAAGAACCACCATACACCGTCGGTCATAAACTTTCCGATGGCAAAAGCCCATGTCTGTTTATAGCCGAAGCATTGCAGGAATCCCATCTTCTTTTCTTCTTTCTGGATTTCTTTTTTAGAGTCAATTACCTCATGGCTGTCTTGTTCTATATATTCTAATTCGGCCTTGTTTACATGCTTGCTTTTCGCAGGAGCTGTATACATGAATACCCAGAAGCCCATCCAGACGAAGCCGAGCAAACCAATTACGATGAACGCCATTTCCCAACCCCAGGCTTTAGCCAATAGAGGTATGGAAATAGGGGCAATCAATGCTCCGATAGACGCACCGGCATTAAAGATAGAAGTAGCGTATGCACGGTCTTTCTTGGGGAAATATTCGGCAGTAACCTTGATGGCGGCGGGGAAGTTTCCGGCTTCTCCTAAAGCTAGTACGCAGCGGGCTGCCAGGAAACAGTACATACTGACGGTAGCAATGACGACTACTACATCACCGGTAGCACCCATTAATTCGGCCGCACTGTGCAGGCCTACAAAATGTTCTGTGATTACGCCGCAAAAAGCGTGAAGGCAGGCACCAACCGACCATACGCCGATGGCCCATAAATATCCTTTCTTAGAACCCAACCAATCCACGAAGCGACCGGCAAACAACATGCAGGCGGCATAAACAAATGAAAAGACGGCGGTGATGGTTCCGTAATGGGATTCGTCCCAATGAAATTCCGGTTTGATGAACTCGTCCCAGGTGAGTGATAGTACCTGACGGTCGAGATAATTTACTGTTGTCGCGAAGAATAACATGGCGCAAATAGTCCAACGATAATTGGTCATCTTGCCCAGTGTGTTTTGAAATGTACTCATGATAATAGATTTGTTATTTTATTTGCAAATGTAGGGGTTTGTGTCGTGTTTCTGGTGTAAATTTTGGTGTAAATCATGGAGAAAATGACAAAATAGGCATGGATTAGAGCAACCCATGCCTATTCTGTATAGAAAGAGAGTTTATTTCATATCAATGTATTTAATCTCATCTTTGTCGCTATACTTCAGGTTCTCACCACCCATACCCCAAATGAAAGTATAGTTGCTCGTTCCTGCTGCTGCGTGGATGCTCCATTCGGGAGAAGTAACGGCTTGCTCGTTGTGCAACCATATAAGACGTTCTTCCTGAGGTTCGCCCATCAAGTGGCAGATAGCATTTCCAGGAGTCAGGTTGAAGTAGTAGTAAGCCTCCATACGACGTGTGTGAGTGTGAGCAGGCATCGTGTTCCATACAGAACCGGGAGCCAGCTCGGTAAGTCCCATCTGTAATTGGTTGGTACCGCCGTCTTTTACTCTTTCCAGCACGTCTTTCACAATCAGCTGGTTTACGATACGGTCGTTGCTGTCTTCCATCTTGCCATAATGATCGGAGATACCCAAAGCGTATTTCTTAGGATTGGCTTTCTGGAGTTTGGCATCGGTTGTAATCAATTGGGTTACAAACTGCTTGTAAGCCGGAGCCGAGTTGATATAGAACTTAGCAGGCTTGGTGGCATCGTTGCTCTTGAAAGTAACTTCCTTGTTACCGCAACCTACATAAAGTGCTTCTTTGTATTTCATCGGATATTCCTTACCGTCTACGGTAACCACTCCATCACCACCGGTGTTGATAACACCCAACTCACGGCGTTCCAGGAAATAAGTGATTTCCGGACCGAGTTCACGGAATACTTCCAGCTTCAAAGTCTTGTTTACAGGCATGGCACCTCCGTAAATCAGACGGTCGTAAAGAGTATAAGTTACGTTGATTTCGTCCGGAGCCATTACTTTGTCCATCATAAAGGAGCTACGAAGACGTTCTGTGTCATAGTGCTTCACGTCTGACGGATGGCAGGCTGTCTGCACTTTGTAGTTTACTTGGGCGGAAGCCGTCAATGCGGCAGCACCCAACATCAGGGCAATTGCTAATTTTTTCATTTCTAATATATACTTTTAATATGGATATTCAATAATTCTATTTAAGCTTCTTTTACGGCTTCTTTTGCTGCTTTTTCGCTACGGATGATGGCGCGGCGGTTAATCAGCATCAGTACGATAGCTACCAAAGCCAGCGATGCACCACCCACATACGAGAGTTTTATACCTCTATATATGGTCCAACCGAAGAAAGAAGATGCGAAATCGAGCGCACCACCGGAAAAACCATCAGGGATGTGCGCCGTCGGGTCATGCGTTTCGGCGTATACATTGTTGGCAGCCAAAGTAAAGTCTGGTGCCATATCGGTTACGAAATACAAACCGATAATCAGTGTGACAAGACCTATTATCAATGTTTTCAATACATTACCCTTGGTGAAAGGTAATACCATAGGAAACAAGTAGAACATACCTGCCAAAGAGGCCAACGGCAGGAACTGGTTACCCGGAAGGAATACTGCCAATGCCAGGCTGACAGGGATTAAGATAACCGATACTACCAACGTAGTAGGATGTCCGATAACCAGCGCGGGACTCATACCGATATTTATCTTTTTACCATTAAATTTGGCTTTCACCAATTCGGATGTCTTTTCTGAAATAGGCTTTAATCCTTCAATGAACAAGGAAGTGATACGGGGAATAAGTTCCATTACAGCTCCCATTGTGATACCTAAGAAGAGTACTTTCTTGATATCCAATTGCGCTGCCCAACCAATCAGCATACCTACAATCACACCTAATACCAACGGTTCACCTACCACGCCGAATTTCTTCTTCATTCCTTCAGCATCAATGTCCAATTTGGAGAAACCAGGTATTTTATCCAATGCTTTATTGATAATGATAGCAAAAGGCATGAAACTTTGGCAGAACGGTTGAGGAATAGATATTCCATCTAAATCATAATATTTTTGGAACTTGTCTGCGGTAAGGTCTGCACAAACCAGCGTAATGACGTAACAGATGATGGCGGCAAAGTATCCCCATGCGAGATTTTCACCGGTAACAAAATATGCCACGGCACCAATAAAAGCAAAATGCCAATAGTTCCATAAATCTATGTTTATTGTCCGTGTAGTCTTGGTGATGAGCATCAAAAAGTTAATACCTAAACATATAGGTATGATTAATGCGCCTACGGCTGTATTATAAGCAACTGCGGCAGCAGCAGGCCATCCCATATCGAATACGTTTAGTTGCAGGTGGTATAAATCGGATATGGTTTTTAAAGGATTGTCAAAATTAGTTGTCAACAGGGCTGTGACTACCCCTAAACCTACAAAGCCGACTCCGACGAACAGGCCCGACTTCAGAGCCTTACTGAATTTCATCCTAATGCATAGGCCAATGATTGTAAAGATAATTGGCATCATAACAGCTGCTCCTAAACCGAGGATGTACTTGAAAACTTGTTCCATTCTTTATGCGTGTTAAATTGGTAATTGATTATGTTTTACAATAGTATGTATTAAAAACCGGGGTCAAAAATAAGACCTTTTATCAATTAATCAAACTGGAAAAGCATAATATTTAGTAAAAAGGACGATTTTAGACAAATAATGTCGTTATCGTGCACAAAATTACTCGTTTCCGCACACGAAAACCAAATAATCTACCTTCTGCGCTGAAAAGTACACACTTGTTTGACTGGAATACGCTATTTTTGTTTCGTGAAAAAGAATAGGTCTAATACCCAAAATGAACAACTTCATGAAAAAAAACTTTATTTGTAAATTATTTGTGTCCGGTTTATTGTTGACATCTTCCTTAAGTATTTCCTTGGTGGCATCCGCGCAACGCGTAAGTAAAGAACTGCCTTGGTCGGTGCGCATGGTAGAGTCCGAAATGATTCGTTGTCCTGAATCCTGGCAGTTGGATTTCCAGCCGAAACTGAAATGGGACTATTGTCATGGACTAGAGCTGCAATCCATGCTGGATGTGTACGACCGTTACGGCGATAAGAAAATCTATGATTATGCTTTGGCATACGCCGATACGATGGTCAATAGCGACGGGACTATTAAGATGTATAAGTTGCAGGAGTACAGCTTGGATCGCGTGAACTCAGGTAAGTTCCTGTTCCGCATTTACGAGCAAACCAAGGACGATAAGTATAAAAAAGCGCTCGCGCTGTTGCGCAGTCAGTTCGACGGGCAACCACGTAATGCCGATGGTGGCTTCTGGCATAAAAAGATTTACCCGAACCAGGTTTGGCTGGATGGTGTTTATATGGGAGCACCTTTCTATGCCGAATATGCCTTCCGTAACAATGAAGTGAACGTTTATGCAGACGTTATCAACCAATTCCTGATGGCAGCCCGCCACACCTACGATACGAAAAACGATTTATACCGCCATGCTTGCGACGTAAGCCGTAAAGAGCGTTGGGCAGACCCCGTGACCGGCCAGTCAAAACATAGCTGGGGACGTGCTATGGGTTGGTATGCCATGGCATTTGTAGATGCGTTGGACTTTATTCCGAAACATGAGACGGGGCGTGACTCCATGTTGATTATCTTCAATAAAATAGCTTCGCAGGTGAAGCGTTTGCAAGATTCCAAGACAGGTTTGTGGTATCAGGTACTGGATAAGAGTGGTGCGGAAGGCAACTATCTGGAGTCATCTTGTTCTGCCATGTTTGTATATGCCCTCTTCAAAGGTGTCCGCAAAGGATATATCGACAAATCCTATCTGGATGTGGCAATCAAAGGATATAAAGGCATTCTCGACAACTTTATAGAAGTAGATAAGAACGGCGTTGTGAGCATAACCAGAGCTTGTGCCGTTGCCGGATTGGGTGGAAAGGTCTACCGTTCGGGCGATTACAACTATTATATCAATGAAACTATCCGTAGTAATGACCCTAAAGCCGTAGGTCCTTTCATTCTGGGAAGTCTGGAATGGGAACGTCTTCAGGAAGCTAAAGAAGTAATAAATCAGAAATGAAAAACAAGATGAGAACTTTAGCAGTCTTTTTGATAGCCATGCTGTGCGGGGGAGCTTCCCTATCGGCAGCCAATCAATGGAAAGATACCCTGGTGGTGGCTCGTGATGGTTCGGGTGATTATCGTTCATTGAATGAAGCTATGGAGGGTATTCGCGCTTTCATGGATTATAAAGTAACGGTATTTATAAAAAACGGACTTTACAAAGAAAAGGTGATTATCCCCTCATGGTTACAAAACGTCGATTTCATCGGTGAAAACGCGGAAAATACGATTATCACATTCGATGACCATGCCAATATCAATAAGATGGGCACATTCCGCACTTACACGGTGAAGGTAGAAGGCAACGGAATCACCTTCAAGAATCTGACGATTGAAAATAATGCGGCGCAATTAGGGCAGGCCGTAGCGCTTCATACGGAAGGCGACCGCCTGGTATTCATCAATTGCCGCCTTTTAGGAAATCAGGATACCATCTATACGGGGCTTGAAGGCACCCGTCTATACTTTTTGAATTGCTATATAGAAGGTACTACCGACTTTATTTTCGGTCCTTCTACCGCTCTGTTCGAGCATTGCACGCTTCATAGTAAAAGAAACTCATACATCACGGCAGCGTCTACCCCTGCCAATGTGGAAGTGGGATATGTTTTCAAGGATTGCAAGTTGACGGCAGCGCCGGGTGTGGATAAGGTTTATCTGGGACGTCCCTGGCGTCCGTATGCTGCAACCGTGTTCATTGATTGTGAAATGGGCAAACATATCTGCCCGGCTGGGTGGGATAACTGGCGTAATGTGGAGAATGAGAGGACGGCACGATATGCTGAATATGGCAGCAAAGGCGAAGGTGCCGCAAGCGCCGGTCGCGTGAAATGGGCAAAACAGCTTTCTAAGAAAGAAGTGACCAAATACGATGATTTGAAGTACATATTCAGGGTTTGTAATGAGTGGATGCCGGAAGGGAGGTAAATGATAATTTAATGAAGAATTAAGAATGAAGAATGAAGAATTACCTTGCGGCGTACTTGCATAGCGCAGCAAAATTCTTCATTCTTCATTCTTAATTCTTAGTTCTTCATTTCCCTATTCCCATTTATCCTTTCAGGAAATCCTCCCTCATGGGGCTGAAGCAGTCAATCAGCACCCCTGCTTCCAGGCAGACGCATCCATGCACTGCATCCGGCTCCATATAAACGCCGTCTCCTGCTGAAACGATTTGTTTCTCGCCGTTGACGGTAAATTCAAACTTGCCGCTGGCAACGTATGTTGTCTGGGTGTGATAGTGTATATGGGGTGTGCCGACTGCCCCCTGCTCGAATTTCACTTTTACGAGCATCACCTGGCCGTCGTAACCCATGATTTGACGAACGACGCCTTCGCCGGCGGGTTCCCAAGCCTTCTCGCTTTCGAGAATGAATGTGTTACTTCTTGTCTTTTGCATTTTGTGTAGAATCTATAAATAAGTGTGGCAAATATACGAAAAAACATAAGTTTGAAAAACATGAAAAATAAATTGTTCCTGCTACTTGTAGCATTCTTTTTGTTTTCCGCGTTCAAAGCGGACAAACCGGTTATCACGATTTTTATGATTGGCGATTCGACAATGTCGAACAAATCGCTCATCGGAGGAAACCCCGAAAGAGGATGGGGACATGTGTTGCCCGGTTTCTTTTCCGAGGACATCCGGGTAGACAATCATGCCATGAACGGCCGCAGTTCCAAAAGTTTTATTGACGAAGGACGGTGGGATAAAGTGCTCTCCCTGATAAAGAAAGGAGATTATGTCTTTATCCAGTTCGGCCATAATGATGAAAAGCCGAAAGCCGACCGCCATACAGACCCCGGAACGACTTTCGATACCAATCTGCGCAAGTTTGTGAATGAAACACGAGCCAAGGGTGGTATCCCCGTCTTGTTCAATTCCATCGTGCGCCGCAACTTCGGGACGGCCGATGAAAAGGCTGTAGCGCAGGCTATCATTCAGGATGATATCCGTAAAGGGATAAACCCCGATGCCAAGCACGAAGCATCGCAGGCGCCGTCACCCGAGAAAGGTGATAAGCTGATAGATACGCATGGGGCTTATTTGGACTCTCCGCGCAATGTGGCAAAAGAGTTGGACGTTCCCTTTGTAGATATGAACAAGCTGACTCATGACCTGGTGGAAGGCATGGGACCGGAAGAATCAAAAAAGCTTTTCATGTGGGTGCCTGCCGATGCCGTAGCCGCCATGCCCAAGGGGCGTGAAGACAACACACACCTGAATGTGCATGGCGCCCGTGTCATTGCCGGATTGACGGTGGATGCCATTGCCAAAGCCGTGCCGGAACTGGCTGAATATGTACGGCATTATGATTTTGTAGTGGCGCAAGATGGCAGCGGTGATTTCTTCACGGTGCAGGAGGCGATTAATGCCGTTCCTGATTTCCGCAAGAATAAGCGTACCACCATCCTGGTGCGCAAGGGTGTATATAAAGAAAAGTTGATTATTCCTGAAAGTAAGATAAATATCTCCCTGCTCGGTCAGGAGGGAGCGGTGATTTCATACGATGACTATGCCAGCAAACCCAATGTTTTCGGTGAAGAGAAAAGTACATCCGGTTCTTCTTCCTGCTATATTTATGCCCCCGATTTCTATGCGGAGAACATCACTTTTGAGAATACTTCAGGTCCTGTGGGTCAGGCTGTGGCCTGCTTTGTCAGTGCTGACCGCGTATATTTCAAGAACTGCCGTTTCCTTGGTTTCCAGGACACGCTTTATACCTACGGAAAGGGCTGTCGCCAGTATTATGAGGATTGCTATATAGAAGGAACTGTCGATTTTATCTTCGGTTGGTCCGTGGCGGTATTTAATCGTTGCCATATTCATAGTAAAAGAGACGGTTACGTCACCGCACCCTCCACCGATAAAGGGCAGAAGTATGGCTATGTATTTCACGATTGTAAACTGACGGCTGCCGACGGTGTGCAGAAAGTATATCTTTCCCGCCCATGGCGGCCATACGCGCAGGCGGTATATATCCATTGCGATATGGGCAAACACATCCTTCCGGCAGGGTGGAATAACTGGGACAACAAGGAAGCCGAAAAGACAGTCTTCTATGCCGAATATGACAGCTACGGGGCAGGTGCCAATCCCAAAGCACGCGCGGCATTCTCACATCAACTGAAAAGTGTGAAAGGTTATGAGATTGAAACAGTATTTGCGGGAGATGATGGCTGGAATCCGGTAAAGAACGGTAGCGGGCTGATAGGGATAAAACGATAAATGATAATTTACCGGCGTAGCGCCGGAGCAGGGTTTCCTT
>ULTJ01064050.1_pt1 | contig 14969 bp, 9 predicted proteins | sample 1957491 | NCBI WGS metagenome assembly ULTJ01 (sample SAMEA4835731, study PRJEB28245) | human gut metagenome | biome: gut microbiome; material: fecal sample | place: Denmark | collected 2008 | reverse complement strand
AACAATTTATAAATTTACCCCTCAGGTTTTTACATTGACCCCTTTTTCGGAACCATCTTTTTACGTTGCAGTGCCTTTTACCACCATTTCCGCTATTTATAGCATGCTTTAACGGGAATAATAATGTATCTCGTATTCAGAAACAATTATAACACTCCCGGTTTTCCTGCCCACTCCTGATTAATTTTCCAGCCACTTTTCCGGTTTTTCTTTCTTATTTTTCAAAAACCAATCGGTTGTTTGGTTTTATATTTTCTTTCTTATATATTTGCATCAAAGGTTCTCGTCAGTACCTTTTAATTTGAGAGAAGCAAATAGTTTAAATCAGTTTGTATCAATAAAATACGCCATTAGCTAATTATATGTACTTACTGTTTGGAAAAGAAAAATAATATTTACCGAAAATGAAGATAATCTTGTCCTATATAACGGCCACTATCATCCTTCTTTTTCTTCTTGCATTGCCCATTGCAGGAGTAGTAGCCTACATACGGTTAATCCGTAAAATGCGCAGAGAGCAGATAACTGCCATTCCGAAATTCTCCTTATTCATGCTTTTTCTTATCTGCGGAACTTTGCTCATGGAAATTCTGTTAGGAATAAGCGGCATGTGGTCGGGAGCATCGACAGCGGGATTCATATTCCTGCTGTTCGTTGCTCCCGCCTTGTGTGGAATGATAGCCTGGCGGCACCGGCATCATAGCGAAATATCCAAATACCACTGCACTATTTTGCATGCAGCATTAGGGTATTTGCTGGGCGAAGCGGTTCTGATAGGTGCAGTCAGCTTGTTTATCATCGGAGAACTGGCTTATATGGCGCTGCTCGGTTAGCCATAAAACCGTATTTTCGCATACCGGAAAAGAAATTCCCGGAATATTAATTATCTTTGGTGAAAAATAGAAGGGAATGGATATACATACGTTTATAGGCAATTATAGGGAAGCTTTCGGGCAGCAGGCCGGACTTCCCATCGTATTTTGGTACTCCGACCAACCGGAAGCTCCGGCAGAGAAAGTAAACGGGTGCTTCTTTAAAAGCATGGCGCAAGTAAGAAACGGAAAAATAATCAGCCTCAATGCCGAAACAATAGGCTGTGGAGGCGGCAAGTTCTACACAGGCTTCACGGATATGCCGGAACATGTGCCCGGCTTCGTCTCTTTGAAAGAGAAATACAAGAAAACACCCGATATGGTTGTTGACTTCATACAGGAATTGCAAGTGCCTAAAGCGGAAAAAGCCTACCTGCACTTTGCACGAATCGACAAGATTGGTTCTTTCGACAAAGTGGAAGGCATATTGTTTCTTGCCACGCCGGACATGCTGGCAGGACTTGCCACATGGGCTTTTTTCGACAGCAATGCAACGGATACCGTATCAGCTCCTTTCGGTTCGGGCTGTTGTTCCGTAGTGACTCAGGCTATCCTTGAAAACCGGAAACAAGGCAAACGAACCTTTTTGGGATTCTTCGACCCGTCTGTCCGTCCTCATTTCGAGGCAGAGTTATTAAGCTTCACCATTCCGATGTCCCGGTTCAAGGAGATGTATCACACCATGCGCGAAAGCTGCCTGTTCGACACCCACGCCTGGAGCAAACTCAAGGAAAGGATACAGGACAGGCAGAAAGAGACAAAGCCTTTCAACCATTTAAATGTATCTTTTGAAATCCGTCCGGATATTGTGCTGCGTGAAGTAACGGTAGAAGATGCCGCTGCCATATACCGTGCCATAGATACCCACCGCAACTATATGCGGACATGGTTGCCTTTTGTAGACAACCTGAAGTCCGTAGCCGATGAGGAAAACTTTCTGAAAGGGGTCCTCTCCGCCCCTGCCGACAGCTACGAACCTATATTCGGTATTTGGAACAGAGAGAATGAAATTTGCGGACTGATAGGTTTTCATTTTTCCGACTTTGCCAATCACCGCACGGAAATCGGTTACTGGCTTCTGCCCGAATACCAGCATCAGGGCATCATGACCGATTGTGTCCGCCGCCTATGCCGATGGGCCGTCGAAACCAAAAACATAAAACGCATACAGATTCGTTGTGCCACGGGCAATGTAGCAAGCAACGGCATTCCCGTCAGGCTTGGCTTCCGCCTTGAAGGAACGGAACGGGCCGGAGAGTTATTGGCTTCGGGAGAATATGCGGACATACATGTATACAGTATTTTAAAAGAAGAACTTATGGAACAACAAGCGAAACTCAATGAGCACAACAAACAGGAATACCCGCCTATGCACACCACCGAACACATCATTAATCAGACAATGATCAGATTATTCGGTTGCGGCCGTTCCGTCTCCGCTCATATAGAACGCAAAAAAAGTAAATTGGATTATCGGCTCAACGCCTGCCCCACGGAAGAACAAATAGAGAGTCTGGAAAAAGCGGTAAATGAAGTGATAGCACGGCATCTGCCTGTCACTACCGAGTTCATCACTCAGGCAGAAGCCAAAGGACGGTTCGATTTGGAACGGTTACCCGAAGACGCCTCGGAAACCGTACGTATAGTAAAAGTCGGTGATTATGACGAATGCCTTTGCATCGGTACACACGTTGCCAACACTTCCGAGATAGGAACTTTCAAAATTATCAGCCACGACTGGGACGAAGAAAGCAAGCGCTGGCGAATGCGTTTTAAATTAGTATGAAATTCAATCAATTTTAAATAAAAAGATAGCAATATTGGCATTATACAGGTAAAATAGTCAGACCAACAATGACAATTAGTCAATAAAGTGAGTACAAACCTGTTGGCATACAGTTTGCCATAACAGTAAGTGAACGACGGTTCAAGATACAGACGGTGAAAACCGAAAGGCAAACATCGGGGAACATCGAAAACCGAAGTTCAGAACAAAACGAATGTATAACTTTTTAAAGATAGGAGACTATGATTATGATGCCTGTAAGAAGAACTCAGAATTGGTTACCAAGTATCTTTAACGATTTCTTTGATAACGATTGGATGGTAAAAGCCAATGCAACGGCTCCCGCCATCAACGTATTTGAAACAGAAAAGGAATACAAGGTAGAGTTGGCAGCTCCCGGAATGACCAAAGAAGACTTCAACGTCCATATCGACGAAGAAAACAACTTGGTCATCAGCATGGAGAAGAAAACGGAAAACAAGGAAGAGAAGAAAGAAGGCCGCTATCTGCGTCGCGAATTCTCATACTCCAAATTCCAACAGACAATGATCCTTCCGGACGATGTAGACAAAGAAAAGATTTCCGCCCAAGTAGAAAACGGCGTATTGAACATAGACTTGCCGAAGTTTTCCGAACAGGAAAAAGAAAAGGCCAAAAGATTCATTGACGTAAAATAAGATAACTGGTAATTAGAGAAAAGTCCCGGTGCAGATTCTGAATAAACTGCATCGGGACTTTTTTAGCATACCTGAACTGGATTACATTGTACATGCGTTTACCTCACTACACGAGAACTAACTTTTAACAGCTTTCTTTCCTTTCAGGAATCGGTCTGTCAGCCATTTGCGTATAGGTTCGTCATAGAGTTTCAGACAGGCATAGGCAAGAACGAAAGCACCGGCAAAGGTCAGTATCATATAAGGAATGCCTTCCGCTAAAGTAGCATTATTATTGCACACCCACGCCGTGTAGGTATACACCAACGGATAATGCGTTATGTATACCGGATACGAAATATCTCCCAGAAACTTGCACACAGCGGTAGAACGTTTGCCCGTCACCTTACCTCCCGCCCCCATGGACACAATCACAGGAAAGACAAAAAGAATGCAGCAGGCCTCATAGAGTCCGTTCATCCAATAATGATTTTCACCGCCCAGACGGGGAAATGCCAAAACTGCCACAATCATCAGACTGCACCACCAGAACGCACGCTTCTCAATACGAACAATCCACCCCAGACGGGACAGCAGTAATCCGCCAAAGAAAGGATACATCAACCGGACAAGCCCTACGTACTGCTGTTCCCAATTCAACGCCCAGCCGCCGACAATATCACCCGCAGGTGCGGTAAGACAAAGGTGCACCGTAAAACATCCCGCCACAACAACGAGAACGGACAAAGCTGTCTTGCTGAACTTGCGGATGAACAATGCATAAAGAATATTGCCAATGTATTCGTAGTAAAGCGACCACGCCGGTCCGTTCAGCGGATGCATCTCGGTCCAGCCGCGAATGTCCCATTTCAAAGGAAGCGGAAGCAGCGTACACCCCAGCAGCATTACCAGCAGCATAGTCCCTGCCGATGTATCCTGAATAGCCGGAAAGCAGGGCGACTCCTGAAAATAGAAGAACACCGCACCCACTATGCTTCCCACTATCACCATAGGATGCAAACGGATAATACGCCGCTTGAAGAAAGTACCGATGCTCATCCTGCTCCAGCGGTCGTCATAGGCATAACCGATAACAAAACCGGAAAGCATAAAGAAAAAATCTACCGCCAGGTAACCGTGATTGATAATTTGTTCCAAGTGATTGCCGCCAGAATGCGCTTCCAGCAGATGAAAAGCGACTACCATTACGGCAGCTACGCCACGAAGCCCGTCGAGTATCTCGTAATGCGGCTTTGAAGCAAGATAAGAGTTTTGCGTGTTCATATTAATTATATGTACTTGCAAAGATATGAAAAAGATTATCTCATTACCTTTTTCAATTCCCAATTTCTGTAACTTTTCATCACCCGAATATCGGCTGTCACAGTATAAAGTCCACACGACGAATCTGACACCCCAGAACGCAATAGACAGGAAAATGTCCGTTTTTTACAAAGAGAGGGCATAAACAGAACATTTTATAATGCTTATAAACCTTTTATATATAGAAGAGACTGAGTAATTTTGTCACAAAACTAATATACCTTGAATTATGAAACGAATTTATTGGATTTTAACAAGCATCTCACTCTACTCGCTGCTATCCTGTAGCAACGGAGCTAAAGACACGCGAGAATACCAGACCGTAAAAACAGATACGGTTGTCTCCGCCGGCGGGCAAACCAGCCTGCAATATCCCGGAAAAGTAAAAGCGGCACAAGACATCAGCCTCGCATTCAGAGTGAGCGGCACGATACAGAAGATATATGTAAAGGACGGCGCCCGCGTGCAGGCAGGACAACTGCTTGCCGAACTGGACCCTACGGACTACCAGGTGCAACTGGACGCCACCGAGGCCGAATACAAACAGATTAAGGCAGAGGCGGAACGCGTAATAGCGCTTTACAAAGACAACGGAACCACGCCCAGTGCCAACGACAAGGCCGTGTACGGGCTGAAACAAATCACCGCCAAATACCGGCATCACAAAGACCAGTTGGGCTACACCCGCCTTTACGCCCCTTTCAGCGGCTATATACAGAAAAGGCTGTTTGAAGCGCACGAAACGGTAGGAGCCGGAATGCCTGTCCTGTCCATGATAAGCAACAGCGCCCCGGAAGTGGAAATAAACCTTCCGGCAGCCGAATACATCCGACGCGAGCAATTTGACCGATACCGCTGTACGTTCGACATTTATCCGGAACAGACCTATGAACTGAAACTCATCAGTGTCACCCCCAAAGCAAATGCGAACCAGCTCTACACCATGCGCCTGCAACTGGTTACAGATAACCGCCCCGTTCCTTCTCCGGGCATGAACACCATGGTTACCATCCTTTGCAACAATGACAGTTCACGCAACCTCTCCGTACCCGGCAGCGCTGTCCTGCAAAAAGACGGCAAAACCTGCGTATTCGTATACAACCCGTCCGACAGCAAAGTACACAGCCGCGAAGTAACCCTCGTACGCCTGCTGAGCAACGGACGCAGCATCATCGCTTCCGACGGGCTGCAACCCGGCGACCAAGTGGTGTCGGCAGGAATACATCACATAAAGGATGGAGAAACCGTGACTCCTCTGCCTGCTGCCAGCGACACAAACATCGGCGGACTGTTATAGCATTGTTTTCCTTTAAAACTCAGCAATTATGGATATAAGCAAATGGGCATTCAAAAACCGCAATCTGGTTTACTTCCTGGTGACCGTCCTGTTTGTAGGCGGCATCCTCTCCTGCTACCAGATGAGCAAGCTGGAAGACCCTGAAATAAAAGTGAAACTCGCCATGGTGGTAACCACCTATCCGGGGGCATCCGCCCACCAGGTAGAGCTGGAAGTGACGGATGTGCTGGAGAAGAGCATCCGCAGCATGGGCAATATAGATAATGTGGAAAGCTACTCGTACAACGACCTCTCCCTGATACAGGTAGAACTCACCACCATTACCCCGGACGATGAAGTGGAGCAGTGCTGGGACATGCTGCGCCGCAAGGTGAGCGACGCCTGCGCCCTGCTGCCCGACGGAGCGAGCACCCCCATCGTGAAAGACGACTTCGGCAATGTATACGGAATGTTCTACGCACTGACCGGTGACGGACTGTCCGACCGGGAGCTGTCCGACTACGCAGAGCTTATCAAGCGCGAAATAAGCGACATGACAGGCGTGGAACGGGTGGAACTGTACGGCAAACGTCCCGAATGCATCAACATCTCCCTGCTGCAAGACCGCATGGCAAACCTCGGCGTAAAGCCCGCCGAAGTCCTCGCCACCCTAAACGGACAGAACAAGACCACCTACAGCGGCTACTACGACAACGGCGACAACCGCATCCGCGTCACCGTCAGCGACAAGTTCAGGACAGTGGAAGACATAGGCAGCATGCTGATACAAGGGCATGACGACGACCAGCTCCGCATGCGCGACATCGCCCGCATCGAGAAAGGATACGAAGAGCCTACCCGCAACGAACTGTTCTTCGACAGCGAACGGGCGCAGGGAATCCTCATCGCAGCTTCCAGCGGTTCGGACATCGTGAAAGTGGGCGCTGCCGTAGAGAAAAAACTGGCGCAACTGAAAGAAAGCCGCCTGCCCGCAGGCGTGGAGTGCCACAAGGTATTCTATCAGCCCGAACGTGTGGGAGCCTCTTTGGGTACTTTCGTCATCAACCTGATAGAGTCCGTCATCATCGTTGTGGTAATCCTGATGCTGGCCATGGGTTTCAAGAGCGGAATCATCATCGGCATCAGCCTCATTGTCACCGTATTCGGTTCGTTCCTGTTCCTGTACACGGCGGACGGAACCATGCAGCGTGTATCGCTTGCCGCTTTCGTGCTGGCAATGGGTATGCTGGTAGATAATGCCATTGTCATCGTAGACGGCATACTGGTAGACCTGAAAGCCGGCAAAAACCGCATGGAGGCAATGACAGCCATCGGCCGCCAGACGGCAATGCCCCTGCTGGGCGCCACACTGATAGCCATCATCGCTTTCCTTCCCATCTTCCTGTCGCCGGACACTGCCGGGGTATACACCCGCGACCTGTTCATCGTACTGGCGGTGTCCTTACTGCTGAGTTGGGTGCTGGCGCTGGTGCACGTGCCGCTGATGGCAAACCGCAAGCTGCACCCTGCCGTTGAAGTCAGCGCCACCGGAAAGCGCGAATACAAGGGTCGTACTTATGCCCTGCTGCGCACCGCCCTCTACTTCGGACTGGCACATCGCTGGAGCGTCGTACTGGCGATGCTCGCCCTGCTGGGACTTTCCATTTTCGGCTACGGCTACATGCGGCAGGGTTTCTTCCCCGATATGGTGTACGACCAGCTCTACATGGAGTACAAGCTGCCCGAAGGCAATAACTCCACCCGCGTGGCACGCGATTTAAGGGAGATAGAATCCTACCTGAAAACACGCAAGGAGATTACCCATGTCACCGCCTCTGTCGGCGGCACGCCAGGACGCTACAACCTGGTGCGCAGCATCGCCAATCCGTCCTTGTCGTACGGTGAACTGATTATAGACTTCACCTCTCCTGACGACCTGGTAGAGAATATGGATGAGATACAGGAATACCTGACACGGCGTTATCCGGATGCTTACATCAACCTGAAACGCTACAACCTGATGTTCAAGAAGTACCCTATCGAAGCGCAGTTTATGGGTCCCGACCCTGCCGTACTGCACCGCTTGGCCGACAGCGCGCGGTACATTATGGAACACACGCCGGAGGTCCGCCTCATCACCACCGACTGGGAACCGCAGATACCCGTACTCTCCATCGAGTACGACCAGGCAGCCGCCCGCGCGCTGGGTCTCAGCCGCAACGACGTAAGCATGTCCCTGCTTTCCGCCAACGGTGGCATACCCATCGGGTTCTTCTACGAAGGCATCCACCGCGACAACATCTACCTGAAATGTCTGGACGAGGAAGGAAAGCCGATAGAAGACCTCGGCAATACGCAGGTATTCTCCGCCCTGCCCTCGCTGAACGGACTGCTGAACGAGGAAACCATGGTGAAACTGAAGGCAGGTACGCTGAGCAAGGAAGAACTGGTGGAAAGCCTCATGGGAAGCACCCCGCTGAAACAAATCAGCAAGCGCATCGACATCCGCTGGGAAGACCCCGTCGTACCGCGCTATAACGGACAGCGCAGCCAGCGCGTGCAATGCTCTCCCGCTCCCGGCATAGAGACCGAAAAGGCAAGGCAGATTATCGCCCGTCGGATAGAACAGATAGAGCTTCCGCAAGGCTATACCCTGCATTGGCAGGGCGAGAAGAGCGCCAGCGACGAATCCATGGAGTATCTGTTCAAGAACTTCCCGCTTGCCATCATCCTGATGATTGCCATTCTTATCATGCTGTTCAAGGACTACCGCAAACCGATTATCATCTTCTGCAGTCTGCCCATGCTGCTTGTGGGAGTGGTGGCTGTGATGCTGCTTACAGACAAGACGTTCAACTTCGTGGCAATCGTGGGTACGCTGGGACTGATAGGCATGCTTATCAAGAACGGCATCGTACTGATGGATGAAATCACCCTTCAGCTCAACCAAGGGGTAGAACCTATTACGGCACTGGTAGATAGCGCCCAAAGCCGTCTCCGTCCTGTGACCATGGCTGCGCTGACCACCATTCTGGGTATGATACCGCTGCTGCCCGACGCGATGTTCGGTTCGCTGGCAGCTTCCATCATGGGCGGCCTCACATTCGGAACGCTGATAACACTCCTGTTCATCCCTGTACTATACGCATTATTCTTTCATATAAAAAACGAACAATAATGAAAAAGACAACATTCATCCTCGCCGCCCTGCTCTCCGCTGCCTGCATCTCCGCCCAAGAGACGCTGACACTGGAACAATGCAGGGAAATGGCACTGAAATACAATAAAGAAATGGCAGCCGCCGCCAGACAAACGGAAAGTGCACGCTACACCGCAAAGAGCTATAAGGGCAACTTCTTCCCCAACTTCAGCCTCAGCGGTACGGGTATCTACAGTACATCAGACGGCAGCCTCGGCATAGCCGGTGGCAACCTGCCTACTTTCCTGCCCGATGCCACAGGGCAATTCCTTCCCAACAAGGGGTTCGCCTACTTCCCCGGAATAGACCTGAACTACAAGATAGGCATGGTATATATGGGCGGCATACAAGTGGAACAACCGCTCTACATGGGCGGTAAAATCCGTGCTGCATACAAAATGTCCCTGCTGGGTAAGGAAATGGCACAGTTGAGCGAAACGCTTACAGCCTCGGAAGTCATTGTAAAGACAGAGCAGGCATACGCACAAGTCATCAAAGCCAAAGAGATGAAGAAAGTGGCCGACAAATACAGTGCCGTGCTCACGGAACTGATGAAGAACGTGGAAAGCGCCCATAAACACGGACTCAAGCCCCAGAACGACGTGCTGAAAGTGCAGGTAAAGCTGAACGAAAGCGAACTCAACATCCGCAAGGCCGACAATGCGCTGCGCCTGGCCACCATGAACCTCTGCCACTACATCGGCAAACCGCTGACGGCAGATATACGCACTGCCGACACATTTCCCGAAGTGGCACAGGACATCCGGCTGCAAACAGCCGACATCTCCGCCCGCCCCGAATATGCCATACTGAACCAGCAAGTGGCCATCGCCAAGCAGCAGGTGAAGCTGAGCCGCAGCGAACTCCTGCCCAAAATCGGTGTAAAAGGTTCGTACAACTACATCCACGGCTTGGAAATCAGCGACCAGGACCTGTTCGACGGCGGCAGCTTCTCTGTGCTTCTGAACGTAAGCGTACCGCTCTTCCATTTCGGTGCAAACAGCAATAAAGTACGTGCAGCCAAAGCCAAACTGGAGCAGGCGCGCCTCGAACAGGAGAACATGAACGAACAGATGCTGCTTGAGCTGGCACAATCTGTCAACAACCTCGACGAAGCCCGGCTGGAAAGCACCATTGCCGAACGCTCCCTGCAACAGGCGGAAGAAAACATGAGAGTGAGCCGCAGCCAATACGACGTGGGACTGGAAACCCTGTCCGACCACCTGGAAGCGCAAGCTCTGTGGCAGCAGGCGTACGAAACCAAAGTCGACGCATGCTTCCGACTGTACCTGAACTACATCACTTATTTAAAGGCAACGGGAACGCTGCTGAAATGAAAACGTACATATATTACTAAAATGCAGATTACGGACAATTAGAAAATATATAAGGAGACCGACAAAGAATAAAATAACGGATACTCTTGCACCCTACCAACAAAATGTAAAATTATTTATTCGCCTCCCAAGCGACACTCCTTATACTCGACAGGGAAAATGTTTTATCAGAAGCATTTTCCCTGTTTTGCTGCCGGTAAACCCCGTTATACCGTCCCCCAAAACATCCTTTCCACGAAAAAGCGCATTTTTTTAGTCGCCGTCCCGCTGATGAACCAGACTTCCGCTTCGGACAACAGCCTGGTGAAGTTACGCTTCCACCATACCCTGACCCGGATTGCCATCTACGTAAAAAGCGACGACAACACAACCGGAAAGCAAATCACGGCATTCTCCATCCGCGGAATGAAAAACGGTATCCTCACCTGCCATATCCCGGAAGACAGTAAAGACAAAGGATTCGGCTGGAGTTATCCCGCCCCCGCCGGAACGGAAACATTCACCGCCACCGCTACCCGTTTCGATATTCCGGATAACACCGCAGCCCCCAAGGAACTGCTCGCAACCTTCTATCTGCTGCCTTACGGAACAGAGAGTGTCTTCAACCTCACCTACACCTACCAAGCCTATAATTCCGATAATACGGACATCACCCAGACTATCGTCCTGAGCAACCAGACACTGCCATCGACTGAAATGTGGACGGAAGGAGCTTCCATAAGTTATACCCTCGGCATCTCCCGGAAGAAAGTCACCGTAACAGCAGGCAGCCTTCCGACATGGAATACAGGAAGTACTGAAACGGTAAGCGAAACGGTTGTGATAAACTAAAAACGAAACGACATGAAACACCTATCTGCCAATATACTGCTTTGCAGCCTTCTCATCTGTAACGGATGTGACAACAGCCACGAACCATACAACAATGGCTACGACAAACCTGGACAAGCTGAACGCACAATTGGGCAAAGCAGGCAGGTCGGCAAGAAATCTGTCAGTTGGTAAAAGACGTATATACCAGACCAGTACCGAATTCAACCGACAACTCAGTTGGATTATCGTCTGGGGATTTCTCGATGATTGGGACAGAATCGGCATCAAAGGGTATGATAAAAATGCCAATAGCTATCTGATTTATCCCTTCTTTGCATTCTGACTAAAACAACGTGTTGGAGCATTAGGAAAAACACGTTTTTTCTCATCACTCGTCACTTTCGCTTTCTATCCCTTTGTTTATGGGACATTGAGTGGTGACGACCATTGTTATGACAAGAGGTTTTGTCAAAATATACTTGATAATTTCCTTTTAAACACGGAATTACACAGATAGATACGGATTTATTTTATCCTTTTTCCGTGAAATCCGTGTAATTCCGTGCCTAAAAAGAAAAAAACCGGGGAAACGCTCTCTTTATCCGCCTGCTTTTTCAGACTTTATCCATTGATTAATATCGAAAAGCCATCGATAAAACTACGGAATGCTTATAGGAAAACCCCGTTTTGCAGTTGCGGGCCGCACGGGGGGCAATTGCGGGCTCTGCGGTTTCCATATGCGGGCTGTACAGCCCGCAGCTACGGGACGAAGAAAACAATACTCTATAACCGGGTTTTACCTACGGTATCTCTGCTTTATATCGCAGAGACACCGTAGAAAAACACCGGCAAACCGGATGCTCCGGGCCGGAGTTCGGAACGGTTGTCCAAGCACTTTTACTTATATTCGTCCCAGGCCCTGATAGCCAAATCGTCCGGTGTCATGGTGCAGAAGGCATTGATAAACGCACTTGCCAGACGTGCATTCGTTATCAGCGGAATATTGAGGTCGATAGCGGCGCGACGTATTCTGTAACCGTTGTCCAACTCGCCCGCGGTGAGGTTCTTCGGAATGTTCACCACCATATCTATCTCTTTTCTGTGCAGCATTTCGAGCGCCTGCGGGTGCATGTCGGGCTCGCTCGGCCAGTAGACACGGGTGTTCTCCACCCCGTTCTCGGTAAGGAACTTGCTCGAACCGCCGGTAGCAAACAGTTTATACCCTTTCTTTTGAAGCATGCGGGCTGCGGAAAGCATGTCTACCTTCTGCTTCGGCGTACCGGTGGAGAGCAGGATATTCTTCTGCGGAATACGGTAACCCACCGAAAGCATCGCTTTAAGAATAGCGCAGGAAGTATCACTGCCTATGCACCCCACCTCGCCCGTAGACGCCATATCCACGCCCAATACGGGGTCTGCCTTTTGCAGGCGGTTGAAGGAGAACTGAGAAGCCTTGATTCCTACATAATCGAGGTCGAACAGGTTCTTGTCCGGCTTCTGCACGGGGATGCCGAGCATCACTTTCGTAGCCAGTTCGATAAAGTTTATCTTGAGCACCTTGCTTACAAAGGGGAATGAACGCGACGCACGCAGATTACATTCGATTACCTTGATGTCGTTGTCCTTGGCGAGATACTGGATATTGAACGGGCCGGAGATGTTCAGCTCGCGGGCTATCTCGCGGCTGATGCGCTTGATGCGGCGCACCGTCTCCACATACAGTTTCTGCGGCGGGAACTGGATAGTGGCATCGCCGGAGTGCACGCCTGCAAACTCGATGTGTTCGCTGATGGCGTAGGCAACGATTTCCCCGTTCTGCGCCACGGCATCCATTTCCACTTCCTTGGCATGCTCTATGAACTGGCTCACCACCACCGGATGTTTCTTCGAGACGTTTGCCGCCAGTTGCAGGAAGCGTTCCAGCTCTTCCCGGTTGGAACAGACGTTCATTGCCGCGCCCGAAAGCACGTAGCTGGGACGAACCAGCACCGGGAAGCCTACCTTATCGACAAAGGCGTTGATGTCTTCCAGCGAAGTCAGCGCACGCCATTCGGGCTGGTCTACGCCGATGCGGTCCAGCATGACGGAGAACTTGTCGCGGTCTTCGGCGTTGTCGATGCTCCTGGCGCTCGTACCGAGAATAGGCACGCGCTGCGCATCGAGACGCAAGGCGAGGTTGTTGGGTATCTGGCCGCCGGTGGATACGATGACGCCGTGCGGATTCTCCAGTTCGAGGATATCCATGACGCGCTCGAAGGTAAGCTCATCGAAATAAAGGCGGTCGCACATGTCATAGTCCGTAGATACGGTTTCGGGGTTGTAGTTGATCATGACGCTGCGGTAGCCTTCCTGGCGGATGGTGTTCAACGCCTGCACGCCGCACCAGTCGAACTCCACCGAGGAACCGATGCGGTACGCACCCGAACCGAGTACGACGATGGATTTACGGTCGCCCAGGTAATGCACGTCGTGGGCGATGCCGCTGTACGTCAGGTACAGATAGTTGGTACGGGCGGGATATTCGGCGGCAAGGGTGTCTATTTGTTTCACTACGGGCAGAATGCCTGCATGCTTGCGCAGGGCACGTATGGCAAGGATGGCGTCCTCACCGTCCATATACCGCTCCAGGCCGAAAGCGCGGGCTATCTGGAAATCGGAGAAACCCTGTATCTTGGCCCTGTGCAACAGTTCCCGCGCGGCTTTGTCATTCAGGAGGGAGTGAAGCATCCTTTCACCTTGTGCGGCTTCCGACGTACCTTCAACCTGTGCGGCTTCCGGTTCATCCTGCACCTTTTCCGAATATTCGTGCAACGCCCTGCTGGTGTCCATTATATTCATCAGTTTTTCAAGGAACCAGCGGTCTATCTTTGTCAGCGCGTGCACCTGGTCTACGGTATATCCGGCACGGAAGGCCTTGGAGATAACGAAGATACGCTTGTCGGTAGGCTCGCGCAGCGCCTTGTCTATGTCGGGGATAACAAGCTCCCTGTTCTCCACGAAGCCGTGCATCCCTTGTCCTATCATGCGCAACCCCTTCTGAATGGCTTCTTCAAAAGTACGTCCGATAGCCATGACCTCGCCCACGGACTTCATGCTCGAACCCAATTCCTTATCTACGCCATGAAACTTGCCCAAATCCCAACGGGGAATCTTGCAGACCACATAGTCCAGTGCCGGCTCGAAGAATGCGCCGGTGGTCTTGGTTACGGAGTTCTTCAATTCGAAAAGGCCGTAGCCCAATCCTAATTTGGCGGCAACGAATGCCAGCGGATAACCCGTTGCTTTAGAGGCAAGTGCAGACGAACGGCTCAAGCGGGCGTTTACCTCGATAACGCGGTAGTCCTCGCTTTCGGGGTCGTAGGCATACTGCACGTTGCACTCGCCCACAATGCCGATGTGGCGGATGATGCGGATAGCCAGTTCGCGCAGTTTATGATAATCCGTATTGCTCAGTGTCTGCGACGGAGCAATCACGATAGACTCTCCGGTGTGGATGCCCAGCGGGTCGAAGTTCTCCATGTTGCACACCGTGATGCAGTTGTCGAAACGGTCGCGTACCACTTCGTACTCCACCTCTTTCCAGCCGCGCAAGGATTTCTCCACCAGCACTTGCGGAGAGAAAGAGAAAGCCTTTTCCACCAGTACGTTCAGCTCGTCTTCGTTGTCGCAGAAGCCCGACCCTAACCCGCCGAGCGCGTAGGCGGCAC
>ULTJ01026707.1_pt1 | contig 15073 bp, 18 predicted proteins | sample 1957491 | NCBI WGS metagenome assembly ULTJ01 (sample SAMEA4835731, study PRJEB28245) | human gut metagenome | biome: gut microbiome; material: fecal sample | place: Denmark | collected 2008 | reverse complement strand
TTTGGGAAAGAGTTTTATTATATATAATGCAGATGCTCTAGAAATATACCGAACCGTTTATATTTGTGAGGGTGCAATCAACGCTGAAACCTTGGGGGAGAATGGGATTGCAACCGGAGGTAAGGCAGTCAGTAGATACCAAGTAAACAAGTTCATCAAGAGTCCAGTAGAGAAGTTCATCATACTGATTGACCCTGATGCTAAAGATAAGGCATTAGACTTGGCTTTCAAATTGGTGCCGTTCAAAAAGGTAAAGGTGGTATTCTTACCAGATAATGAGGATGTAAATTCATTAGGTAAGCACAGGACTTTAGAATATGTACGAGAGACTACATATCAGACTTATCAAGAACTTTTATCTATAAAATCACAGTTAAAATTATAAAAGTATGTGGATATTATTAAACAATAAGCCCGTAAATGTATTAGATATAAATATGGTATCTGATATAACCACTGTTAGTAGAAATGATTGGTTAGAAAGAATAAGTTCAGATTGTAACTATGGTATGGATAAATCTTCTATATTATTAACCCAGAGGGCTTTCAATGAGTCACCTATTAAACAGAATTTTCCTCGGGTTAACTATGGAGATTACGGTAGTTTGGTATGTTTAATACGGGATAACTGGGAAGTGATAAAAACCATATTCCCTGAGTCAATTTCATGGTTCTATATAGAAATTAAGGGTACTCGTATTACTTCAGATATATATGGGAATCCCGAAATAGCCATTAACACTCGTAATGAATTACTGAGCACCATTAACACGGTCATATCAGAACTCCCTAAAATACGTATATAATGGTAAAACGAGAACCTTCCATACATATATCAAGGTCTAAATTATACCAACTAATTGTTAAGTATATAGGGGAAGATCTTGGTGGTAATAATCCCAAATCTCATGAATACGGTGGTCTAGATCTACTCAAGAGAGTAGATTATATTATGATTGAGGCAAGGCAATCATCTTTGGACCATCGCTCGATAGTAGGAGAGAATAAAAAGGTACAAACTCAGGCTGTTCGTAGAGCTTCAGGAAGTATAGGGGATGCAAACTTATTAGCAGATATCATCTATTCTACTAGAATCCAACTCAAACACATAGGAGTAACCAAAATAAAGCAAACGGACTTACAATGGGCATCGGTAAAAGAATTGGTACCGGTTGTAAATGAGTTTTGTCAAAAGTTTGGATTTGAACCTCGTCAGGGATATATAGAATTTGTAACCACTGGCCTTAAACTAATGTCCCAAGCAAAGAGGGTAAACTATAACTTCTGTGCAAATTGGTTACATCAGAGGGTTAACTGGATTATGGATGTATATGAGGCTGATAAGGAAGTTAGAGAGGATAAATACCCAGAATATACTCGAGAGGTGTATGAACATTATACTAAAGAGATTCTCGATAGAATAGGTATAAATAATACTTATGATAAGAATCCCCAAGAGTATGTATGGTTCGTAAGGGCAAGGAAATTAGCCGATGAGATTGGGGTTGATTATGAGACCTTTGTACTCGGTCAGTTCTATGCACTGGAATTTTGTAACGGTATACCAAAGATAGAAGATTTATCCAATGATAAGGCTCGTCAAAGGGTTATCAACTACATGGCAAAGTTTAATATAGTGTCTCGACCTAAAACAGAACATGTGGATTGGGACGCCTTCAAAAAATAGATAAAAAATAGATAAGTATATGAAAATAGATTGGGATGATATTATAGCAACGTCTATTCAGGTAGTGTGTATAATAATACTACTCATGTTTTTCATGTGTGGTATTTTCGGTATAATATGTATGGCTACAAAATTATGATAACTATAACCATAAAGAACTGCAATGTTTGTGAATTATCTGGCCCTGCTAAGTTCACAAACAAGTTGTATGAAATGTTCCGGATTAAGCATCCGGATGCTTGGCATATAATGATGTATAGCAGGGCAAAGAACTGGGATGGTTATGTAAAATATATCTCAGATTATGGGCAATTCAAAATAGGCATTTTGAATAAGGTTTATAATGAATGCCGTAAAATGGGACAAAAGGTTAAAATTATAGATAATAGACCCCCGCTGGGAGTTAAACCAGTAATTCCAACAGTTATGGGGGATAAAGAACTACGGGAAGTACAAAGAGAAGCTCTAGAAAAGATACTGTATAATAAGGTTGGAGATACACCTTTCCTTATTTGTGCATCTGATTTGGCAGTTAACTTTGGAAAGACTTTAGTGTTCTGTGGATTACACCAGGCTTTCAAAAGAAAATTGAAGACTGTCTTGTTGTTAAATAGTGCAGACCTATTCAAACAGTTCAAGAAAGAGATTCCAGAGTTACTACCAGGAGAAAAAGTAGCATTTATCCAGGGTAGTAAATGTAGTGAGTGGGGTAACTTTAACGTTTGTATGGTTCAATCTCTGGCAGGTAATATAAGCCGATATCAAAAGTTCCTATCCGAAATAGATATGGTACTTATAGATGAGGCTGACGTGATTGATAACAAAACCTATAAGACGGTAATACAACACCTATACAATTCAAGAGTACGAGTAGGATTGAGTGGTACTCTTTACATGAGTGACCTTAAGAAGAAGTTGGTACACAACATGAATATCATGTCATTTATAGGTGATAAGGTAAACCAAGTAAAGTTAGTAGAGATGATTGATAGAGGATACTCTACTCCTATTATCTGTAAACTGGTATATGCCCATTACAAGTATACCAAGGATGAGGATTATCCCACCGAATATCATGAGGTAATATCTAACAATGTCAAAGCATGGAGACTCTCTTTGTCTCGGACTAAGTATAACATCCGTCGAAAGAGATTACCGGCACTCATTGTATGTAAGTTCATAGGACATTGTGAAAACCTTTATCGGTACTACGTTAAACATCTCGGGAATCAATACAACATACAATATGTACATCACAAGACAAAAGGGCGAGATGAAATTCTACAAGCTTTCAGAGAGGGGAAAATAGATATACTAATCGCTACTACGATTATTTCTAGAGGTCAAAACTTCCCAGAATTAAAGTATCTGCAGAATACTGCATCAATGGATTCTAATGAGAAGTCTTTGCAAATCCTGGGACGTCTTGCAAGAACTCACATGAATAAGAGGAAAGCATACCTGGACGACCTTCAATTCCCCGGTAATTACCTTAAGAGACACGGCAACCATCGTAAAAATTACTACTTGAAGGAAAAACTGAAGGTGATTAAGATTGAATGATAGTTTGGCGTATATACACGTATGCAGTCTGCGTATATACACATACGTACGCAGATCTTTAAGCTTAAGCTTTAAGCTAATACTTAAGCTAAGTACTTCAGCAAGCTGAAGGTTATTTCGATTTTCTAAAGAAAATCTCATAACTAATGCGCACGTGCATAAAGGGTGTACCTGAAAGTTAGTGCATATACTATTCTACATCAATGATACTGAAATACCTATTAACTATCACTTGATATCAAACTCTCAAATATATGGCGAAGAAAAAGAAAGACAAGTTAAGGGAAGTAATGAAGGAGTTAGAGACCGGGGATATATTTGAACCCATGGATATCACTAAACTCGGTTCAGGTAATGACCCTTGTTTCGGTAAGAATTATGACCTATCAACCAAGGAATGTAAGATGTGCGGAGATTCTGAACTCTGTTGCATTAAGTTCACAGCTCTCATGGGTAAGACTCGTAAAGAGTTAGAAGCAGAAACCAAATTCAAGGATTTGGAACCTTTGGTAGATATCGAAGGTTGTAAAAAATACTACCGTAAACTGGTAAGGGAGAAACTCAGTAAGAAGGAAATACTCGATAAGCTTCAGAGTAAGTTCGAATTATCCAGGAAGGAAGCAAGAGACATTTATCGTAAATTCAACAGTAAATAACATGGTACAATTAGAGTTCACAAAGATTCGAGAGGTTAAGTCCCCAAACAGAGCAAATGATGGGGATGCAGGTTTGGATTTCTATATTCCAAAATTAACTGCCGATGACCTATTAAAGGTAGGTGAGAAACACGAGAAAGATTTTACCGGTATCAATAGAAAGATGTTAGGTATTGGTAATATAGATTTCAAAGGCATAGATAACCCTGGATTATGTGTAGTAATAAATCCAGGTGGACGAATACTTATACCCTCTGGAATCAAAGTACTCATCAATCCAAAAGAATCCATGCTTATGGCAGCAAACAAATCTGGTGTTGCTACTAAGGATGGGTTAACCTATACAGCTGAGATAGTGGATAGTCCATACACAGGAGAACTGCACATCGGGATTCAAAACGCCTCTACTGAGCCAGTATATGTCCCTCTAAGGGAGGATAAGAAGATAATGCAATTTGTACATGTTCCCATCATACTCTCAACACCTACAGAGATTACCAATGAGGAGTATGAGGAGAAGGCAAAGAACTGGGGAACAAGAGGAGATAAGGGATTCGGTGCACACGATAATAAGTAAAACTATGGATTCACGTGATATAAAAGAAGAACCGGGAATAATTCCCGAACATAAGTATCTTGAAGAGATATACAAAATGCAAAAGAACCTCTTGTCTGGGTATATAGGCATAGAGGGGCTACCGCAATATCCGGTAGACATCAATACAAAAGCTTCTCAAACACTACTGAAGGACTTTACTGCCAGGGTTATTGAGGAGTTATCTGAGGGATATGAATCTTTTGAAAATGTTATGGCTTTATTTGAAGCCAGTCATGCCAAATTGGTACAAACCCAAGGAGATTGCATAGAGTATACCGAGATACTCAATAATCTGCAGAATGCTAACGAAGAGAACGCAGATGCAATCCACTTCTTTATAGAACTGCTTATATATGCTAATATCCAACCTAAGGATATAATGACATATATGGAGAAGTGGGTAAAGGACAACAATTGTACTCCACCAGTGGTATACTCTCTAAACAAGAACCGAGACGATATTTTGCGTACAGCAATGAATCTCGGGGTAATGTGGATAATGGATGAAGGTGATATAAGTGTTATATTCCACAACAATGCCACAGACCTTACTAAGTGGTATGAGAACATGGATTCAGAAACACATCTGGATTATAACACTAAGTTACTCGTGGGTGGTAGGTATTTTAATCATGTAGAGTACTCAGTAAATTTCCCATACCTATTATGGAAGATAACTCACCATCTGAATATTGCTCGTAACTTCCTGAAGAATAAACCTTGGAAGCAATCACAAGTAATGACTCAGGAGTTAAAGTATCAGTCAGAGTTAGTAAAGGCTTTCATTTACTTCTGCGGATATCTTGGATGGATAGGTATGGGTTCAAACGATGTATTCTACATATATTTCAAAAAGAACCATATCAATATGTTCCGTCAAAAATCGAAGTATTAGTATGAACATAGTTAAGGCAAAGAATCCGGTTAAGGCCTGGGAATATTTAGTAGAAGGATTCCTACTGAAAAAACCCGAATGGTTTGGAGAAGGAATTGGTTATAATATAACCAACTCTCTTTTCACGTACGATATGTGCATAGAGATAGAAGAAGCCAAGTTTAATCCTAAGTTTGACTTTGGTAAGTTGTTCTGTTATACCATGACTAAGTGGACTGGTTTAATAACCAACTACTTCGATTTGGATGTGCTTGATGAAGCTAAGATTATGATAAGAAAGTTGGAAGAAAATAAGGTAGTGAATAGAAACTACCATATAGGCTTTCACTTTGCAGATAATCATAATAGCGGAAAGGGATGTCTGGTGGGGGGAATATTCTCTCGTAAAATAGGTGTAGAAAAACCCGAGATAACTATCATTCTACGTTCATCAGATGTAGTAACCAGATTGCCTATGGATATGCTGTTATTCTGTAGACTCGGTGAATATGTATATGGGCATACTGATTTCAAACTGGTACTTATTTTGAAAGCAGCCTTTGCAGACGATACAGCCATACTTATGTACAACAATCATAAGGATATAAAGAAGGTAATGAAAGGCTGTGAAGATATAGAACGTAAGAGAAAAATACGCAAATCATTCAAGAGGTTAATGACCAGTGATGAGAAGGTATATAAGACTTATGGTCATAGTTTCAGAGCTTTCAAAGCTTTGAGGAAAGATATCTCTTATAAACGTAAGTCAATGACTGCGGGTGAATTAGAGATTGGTAACTGGGATGGGATTCCTCTCCCATACCCCTGTTCTTCAATACTCAAACGAAACGAGATAAAGAAGACCTACTTAAAGTTTACCAGTAAGTATGGGCTTAAATTAAAGCTGGAAAGTGAAGGTAATGAAGGCAAAAGAAAGAAGCTACTCTCATTTGGAGCATCAGAGGGAGAGCCAGAAGAAGTTGGATATCAAATACCAGGACAAGAAGATGAGTAAGCTCAAAATAAAGGGTAACTTGTTGCAGTTCAAAACCAGTATGAAAGCTTGGGAAGGACTCAACAGGTTATTCCTGTTCAATACCGCTGGTTTGGACATAGAAAGGATTGGTAAAGCTCAGTATATAAATGATTTAGTCATTAGTATTAAAGAGCCTCTGGTAGACCCTGATTTTGATTTCGGTAGGCACTTCAACTACACCATGTCAAAATGGAAGTCCTTAGTAGCTAACTACATTGATGAGAATAGTTTGATTGACTTGAGACAGGAGGTCAATACAGCTATGAACTCAAGGAAGATATTCAATATAGGTTATCAGTTTAATAATAAACATGCTTACGGGAAGAACTGCCTATTATCCATGACAGTGTCTAAAAAGGCTGGTATGGATAAACCCATGATAACAGTATTCATGAGGGCATCAGAAGTTACTAAAAGACTTATATGTGATTTACTCCTCATTCAACGCATGGGAGAGTATATATTTTGGAATGGTCAGAAGTTTCAAGTATCAATACATTTCAGTCAGATATTTAATGATGATACCGTATTACTAATGTACCATGCTCATGAAGATTTACTAAAGCTAAGTGATAAACTCGGTATATACGACGGGAATTGGTATGAGCGATTAAAGTACCTACTAAAAGTAGACCCTGACAAGATAAAATACAAGGTACATAAAAGAGCTTTGAAAGTACTAAGACCAGAATTATTCAAGTACCCAAAAACTCTGGCAAAATATTGTACACTCGGTAGTGAAGACTGGCTACCATTCTAAGATAGGGAAGTCTATTGAATTGCAAATACCAATGCAATGAAAATAGAAGTAAAGAAATCTCCTTATACCAGTAAACTCGGTGGAGATATAGATATAACTTTTTCCACGGATGACGGATGGTTATTTAATACAGTAGCCAACATCAGTGTAAAAGATTTAAGGCAGCTTAAAAGAAAGATAAGGAGGTATCTAAATGAAGTACGAGAGGAAAGGTAAACCATATTTTGGAGTGGAGATATCAGAGAGTAAATATCCCGATAGGAATGGCAGGGATATAGAGTTATCTATATGTATCAATACTCATCATTGGGTAGGTCTTCCCAACCTGAATATTCAGGACCTAAAAGAACTACGAAAATCTATAAGAAAATATATTAAAAATCACGAACAATGAGAATATATTCGAACCCTTACGAATTGATGTCTGAGACGGCAAGAAATTTGTATGAGATGGGTAATGAGGTAAAACCCAAGACCTATCAAAATAAAGTTATTGAAGGTGAAGATGATTTCATTACCAAAGAACTTATATGTGAGCAGTACTGTTTAACCCGTATGGAAGATCCGGCTCCTTTATTTGTATTCACTAAGTCTCAGGATTGGGCAGATGCAGAGTTCAAGGAAAGAATAGACTCAGAATCTACTAATCCGGGTGAAGCATGGAAATTACGTTCTGAAGTATGGGAGGAATTCCTGGTAGATAGTAAGTTTGACTACACTTATAGCGAAAGGATGGGTGAGGTAGTAAGCTACCAGGATGTTATAACAACCAAGCTATGGGCTGTTATCAATTTGCTCCAGGATGATAATGATACTCGTAAAGCTATATTAAATATTTATGGTGAGGACAATAAATTAGAAGATTCTGATGCAAATCACTTGGATGGTAGTATGAGAATACCCTGTTCTATGTACTACGACTTCCTGATCCGAGAAAATGCCCGAGGGGAGAAGCAATTGAATATTTGTTATCACCAAAGGTCATCAGATTTTGTAACCCACTTCGGAAATGATGTATATCTGGCATGGAGACTCATGGAATACGTAGCTAGAGAAGTGGGCATCAAACCTGGTTATCTCTATCATACTATTGATAGCTTGCATAGTTATAAAAAGGACTGGGTAAAACTCAAAACTTCTATCCAGACCGAATTAAGGTAACAAAGAAGGTAACGGTGGTTGAACTTAGTTTCTTTTCTGTCAAGCCGAGATTAGTAGTAAAGCCGTTACCTTCACCTGGACCCATAGCTCAGTTGGTAAGAGCAGCTGACTCATAATCAGAAGGTCGGGGGTTCAATCCCCTCTGGGTCCACTTATGAATCTTTACTTTGCGCTGTGGACAACGAGTCCTGATTCATTCCCAGGTACTGGACGGTAGTGATATAGACTGGTACCTAATTTACGGAAGTAGCACAGTCCGGTTAGTGTACTTGCTTTGGGAGCAAGGGGTCGCAGGTTCGAATCCTGTCTTCCGTACAGGGCTATAGCTGGGTCATAACAGGAGAAACGACCTCCAGCTAGCAATGGGCAATAAATCGGTACGAGATACCAAAATCCCATAATTAAAGTCGAAGGCTATAGCATTAGGAGGTGAGCGAAGAACAGTAACTCATCTCCCCTTTTTATAAAGGCTCGGATGGTGAAACAGGTAGACACGCCGGACTTAAAATCCTGTGACCAGCAATGGTCGTGCGGGTTCGATTCCCGCTCCGAGTACATGATTTTATAATTCTTATGAAAGGAGACATTATATATAACTTGATAAAACTTCTACAAAATAAAGAAGTTGGTCAGACATTTAGGTATACTTACTTACAAAGTACAGGAGCTAAGACAGCATATTTATATTGGTTATGCTGTCTTCTTTGTAGAGCAGGGTATATAAAAAGAGTAAAGAACGGTATCTTTCAAGTAGTAAAGAATACATCAGACTTAGGGTCATGTAAAAATCTATTCTATACTGCATATAATAAGAATAAACATGGAGTCAAGATATGACATAATCAAAAGTTTCTCACAAGTCAAGCGGCTTGTGAAAGCTTGTTTGAAAACCGGCATAGCTTCCGTCGACTTCGAGACAAATGCAGAAGGTATTTATAATAAAACCTTCAAACCCACAATTTTATCTGTAACCTTTCAAGTTGGTTCTGGTGTATCTATTCCATTATGTCACCACGAATATGAAAACCCTCATTGGAAACGTTGGTTAAAGTATTTTGGTAGAAAGGTGGTTGAGAATCCCAATGTAACTAAAGTGGGATGGAATCTGAAGTTTGACCTTCAGATATTCGAGTTATATGGGATATATGTTAGAGGTACTGTTCTGGATGGAATGCTTATGAAGTATCTTCTAAATGAAGAGAAACCCAATGACCTGAAATCAATGGTTAGAAGGTATCTACCAGAGCATGGCGATTACGAGAAGGCAGAGAAGTTTGACAAGATACCTTGGGATAAGAAACCCTTGGAACCATTATGCAAGTATGGTTGTCAGGATACCGATTATACTCTTAGGTTAGCTATGTTCTTTGAAAGTAAGCTAATAGAGATTGGCATGTACCCCTTGTTTAGGCATTTGATTATGCCAGCTTCTAGGGTATTGCAGCATGCTGAAAAAACCGGATTATACCTCGATAGGAAATTCAATCAGGAACTGCTTGAATCTTACAAGCCAAAGATTGAACAAGCAACTTCTAATTGCTTGAATCTTCCACGAGTGAAAAAATTCTCTAGATGGCTTGTTCAAGAAAGAATAAGCAAGTACCTTGCATCTATTGAAAGTGAACTTGAAGACCTGGATTATCATAACCCAAAGGACGCACGGAAAATAGCAAGCAGGGAGCAAAAAATATCCAATATCCGAGCAGGTGTATTCACCACTAAAAAAGAATTGGAATTAACCCGAGAAGTAAACTTGGGAAGTACAATTGATTTACCTCTACTGTTGTATTCCGAAAAGGGGTTCAAATTCCCTATCATAAAATATACCAAGGATAAGAAAACTAATCGTGATACTGATAAGCCGAGTACCGATGAAGATACATTGGTAGAACTTCGACTAACGGTTAAAAATCCCGAAAATCCCAAAGCAATTTTCCTGGATAATCTTCTCGAGTTGAGAGGGTTAAAGAAAATGTATACAACCTATATTGAGGGATGGCATGATAAAGTTCAGGATGATGATAGAATTCACGGGCAATTCAAAATTATTGGTACTACTTCTGGCCGATTAAGTAGTTCTGAACCTAACCTCCAACAAATACCCAAAACTTCGGTAGATGCTAATATCAAGAAACAGTTGGTAGCTCCCAAAGGGAAACTATACATGGCACTTGACTACTCTCAGGCAGAGTTAAGAATCATGGCACATCTTTCAGGGGATGAGACTTATCTTGAAGCATTTGCCAAGGGACAGGACCCTCACCTTGCTATTGCAGCAAATAAGTATGGTGTATCGTATGAGGAAGCAAACAAAGCTTACAGTGATGAACAACATCCCGATTATAAGCTTTGGAAAAACCGAAGGAAGCAGGCAAAGCAGATATGTTTCGGTATTATATATGGTATTCAGAAGAAACTGCTTGCAGTTAAACTATCTGACCCAAAAGCTGGTATTATTGTAACACCAGATGAAGCTCAGCAACAGTTGAATGAGTTCTTCCAGGAGCACCCGAAGATTAAGAAGTTCATGATTAACCAGGAGAAGGTACTGATAAAACATGGATATATTAAATCTTTGTTCGGTAGGAAGAGAAGGTTACCCCAGGTATATTCGGATAACGAGCAGGAAGCAGCATACGCAGTACGATTATCGGTTAATATGCCATGTCAATCAGCTGCATCAGATATGAACTTATTCGCTTCAATCCTAAACTATTGGAAAATGAGGCAAGGTAAGTTACCATTTATGCAAGAGACTTGTAATGTTCATGATGCTACCTATTACTTGGTAAGTCCCGAATATATAAATACCTGGGTAGTATACGAGATTTGGGAAACTTGCCGTAACCCAAATACTAAAGAATACTTTAACTTCCAGATAGACGACGTAAGTATGTCAATGGACTTCGTTATCGGGCGTTCTATGGCAGAGGAACTACCTTTTATTCCTGGATATGATTATAGGAAAATGCTTGAACCAGATTTTAATCCTGATGAGTACTTAGAGGAACATCGTAAGTTCAAAGGTATTGAAATAGAAGATTATCCTAAGTTATATCCAGAAGAGATAGAGAAAAATAAGAGAGAGTTTAGGAAGAGAATGTATGAAAGGTAATATACCATATTTTGATTGTTACCATGTTACTCAAGAAGGTAATGTGTACTCTAAGTATAGAGATAGAGTTACTTGGAGGAAAATGGCTAAGAGAAAGAAGAACAATGGTTACCTGATAGTAAGCCTAAGAAATAATAAGGGGATTAAGTATACGTTTAATATACATAGGTTGGTAGCTTTAATCTACATTCCAAACCCAGATAATAAACCGTGTGTTGGTCATAAGGATAATAATCGAGAAAATAATAAAGTAGAAAATCTATATTGGTGTACTAACCAAGAGAATACTCAACAATGTATAAGAGACGGTAGATTTAATATACCAAGCCCTAAGTTGAGTGAGGAGTCTATAAATAAGATGATAGAAGATTATGAGAGTGGTATGAGTAACCTACAGATAAAGGTCAAATATGGAATAAGCATTATGACCATGTATAAATACTTCAGTGAAAGAGGTGTTATATGGAAAAAAGGCAAAAGATAGTACGTCTATCCCAGATTAAGAAAAACACACTAAAGATTCTATTTCAAGGGAAAACCTATGAGATTGATTTAGACCAGGAACTCATGATTGATGAGAACCTGGTCAATCAGTCTTTACGTAGAAGTCCATCTAATTATGCTCTATTGGTGATGGTAAGGGATAGACTTATATATAAAAGGGATAAACTCGAAAAGGCAAAAGACCAAGCCTATAGTAAGGCATGGCTTTACTACAAAGAATCGGGTAATATCAGTAATGAAACAGCATCACATAAAGCTGAGAATAATCAAGCCTATCAGGGAGCATTGAAAAGGTATATGAAGGCTGAATATAATGCTAACAAGTTAATCAGTATATGTAAAGCATACGAATCCAGAGAAAATATATTGAGAACTGTAAGTGCGAACTTACGTAAACAACAGTAGCTATGTCAAAAGTAGAATTAAACCTCTTATCGGTAGAAAAAGCCAAGTGGTTAAATGAAAAATTGAAAGGTGTGGGAACTCCCACAGGAAGCCGGGTACTTATTGTATCACCCGTAGTAACTGCAGATACCAAAACTAAGGGGGGACTTTATATCCCTCAGGATCATGATAAGGATACCGTACCTCGCAAAGGGGTAGTAATTCAGGTAGGACCCATAACTAATGAACAACGGGAAGATTATCCTGGTCTTCAGGTTGGAGCTGTAGTTACTTATGGTTTGTATGCGGGTAAAGAACTGGATATACTAGACCTCCCCGATCAAGTAACCACTATATTATCCCTGAACGAAATACTTTATATTGAAACTAATGAATAAAGCCATGAAGGAAGAGAAAAAGAAGAAAAAGAGTGGGATAATGACTACTCGGGAGAAGATGCTTGCTAGAAAGAAGGATTTAGAGAAGCGTAGTGGAGGTGGTGGAATAATCTACCCGAAAGAGGGAACTACCCGAGTACGTATCAAATCTCGTGGTGCAGACGAGGAATTGGGAATCGAGATTATTCAATTCTATCTTGGACCAAAGGAGGGAGGTATTATATCTCCGGCAACTTTCGATGAGCCATGCCCTTTCATGGAGAAGTTCCAGGAGCTTAAAAACTCTGATGACCCAGATGATAAGGCATTGGCATCGAAATTGGTACCGAAGAGAAAGTATCTCATCGGGGTACTCGGGTACAAAGATACCAAGGGTAAGGAAATTGACCCCGACCGGGTGGATAAACCCATGATGGTACCCCGTTCGGTATATCAGGATATTATCGACCTTTACCTCGATGAAGAGGACTGGGGAGATATGACTGACCCCGTAGAGGGATATGATATCAAAATCACCCGTACTGGTACCGGTAAGAATGATACCAGTTATTCGGTATCACCCTGTCAGAAAACCAAGCTGGACAAGAAGTATCGGGGAGAGGTGGACCTGGAGAAAGCAATCCGGGCAAATATCCTTTCCTATGACGAGCTCGAGGAGAAGCTGGCTTCATTCCTCAATGAGGGGGATGATGACGATGAGGATGAAAGACCACGTAAGAAGTCCTCTTCCAAAAGCAAGCTAGCGGACAAGAAAAAGAAAAAGGGAAAGAAATATAAGAGTGATATCTAAGATTTTCTAGATATATACCTAAAGTAGGAGTGGGGTATAGTTTATATCCCACTCTTTTCATATTATAAATTACAAGTATGGCAAGAAAACCTAAAGCTACCCGAAAATCGGGAGGCAAAAAGTTTAAGATACCAACACAGAATGAGATACTCAAAAAATATGGGTCATCTCTCCAGTTCAAGGCCAGTACTATAAATCACCATGGACTATGGATTCCATCCACATTCTTTGCTCTCAATTATCAAATGGGTGGTGGTGTACCGTTCGGGAAGATAATTGAAATCATGGGAGAAGAATCCTCAGGCAAGTCCCTGATAGCTTACAATTTTGCTTATGCTGCACAACAACTCGGGGGTCATGTAATATGGGTGGATGCAGAACAAGCATGGATGAATTCATGGGCAGAGGAAAATGGTCTGGACCCTGAACGAGTAACAGTATTAAATGATACCAGAATAGAAACTATTTCGGATGCTATTGCTGATTTAGCCATATACTGGAGGTCAAAGCTAACTAATAATGAGCCTATCATAGTTGTGATAGACTCCATAGCAGCTCTGGATTCTATAGAAGCCATTGATGCAAAGATGGCGGATAGCAAGGCCGAGATGGGAAACCGGGCAAAGCAGATATACAAGATGTTCCGAATAAGGAACGAATTGTTCTATCGACTCGGAGTAACCATGGTATGTATCAATCAATTACGTAGTAAACTGGGTGCAGGGTTTGGTCAAGATACCAGTACAACCCCTGGTGGAGCAGCACTCAAGTTCTATGCTTCAATCCGGTTAGCTTTCTATTCCGGTAAGACTCTCAAGATTAAGTATAAGGGTAAGGAAAGACGAGCAGGTAAATATGTAACTGTTCAGATGAAAAAGAATAAGGTATCTCCTCCTCGAGAAACCATATCCAAAGCCCCTATATACTTCAATCCAAAATACCATGAAGTTGGCTTCGACCGATACTTCTGGTTAGAGGAATCTCTGGAGGATGCTGGAGTGATAGAGAAGCTCGGTGGTGGAACATACATGTTTGAAGGAAAGAAACTCTGTCGAGGTGAAGAGGCTTTCCACAGGTTAATCGAGGAAGATGGTGAGCTAAGGAAAAAGCTATTAAAGGCTGCTGGAATAAATACCATAGGAACCACTAAGCGAAAGCTCAAGAAGATTACACGAAACATGTTCCCTGTTGATGCAGACTTAGACTATGAATCTCAAATAGAATCTGAAGATGCAGAAGAAGACGAATACATCCCGGACGAGGGGTAGAAAACCGAGGATGCTCATGGTAGTGGACGGGAGTAACCTTGCTCACCGTTCATACCATAAGTTTAAGAATCTTAAAGCCAATAACGGAGCTGGTACCGGGTTGGTGTATGGGTTCTTAAGAATCCTCGGTTCATACTTAACTCGGTTTAAACCAAGCCATGTAGTAATTACATTCGATACTCATGAAAGCAAAGAGTCTAATTTCCGTAATGGTCTACTAGAGGGTTACAAAGCACACAGGAGTAAGATAAGTATGGATTACGGGGACTTCAATAAACA
>ULTJ01035622.1_pt1 | contig 15112 bp, 12 predicted proteins | sample 1957491 | NCBI WGS metagenome assembly ULTJ01 (sample SAMEA4835731, study PRJEB28245) | human gut metagenome | biome: gut microbiome; material: fecal sample | place: Denmark | collected 2008 | reverse complement strand
CTTATCGGGTATTATGATACTTTTATAAGAGATTGTATGGATGATGGTTGGCTCTATATGTCAGGAACCGGTGTCAATAGACATTTTACGGGATATGGATTGGTTGATAGATTGTTTGGCTTTGGTAATGGTAAAACGAGCTCTACTTCTACAACAATCAGAGAAGCTATGAATGCTTACTTTAAGTATTATGGTTACAAATTGGGAAGTTATGATATGATCACACCATTCTTCTCCGGCACAACACTTAAAAACTTGATAGATAAGAATACCCCGAGCATTTTGTTTGGCGACCTTGGAAATGCAACACGTCCGAATGGTTCAAGTGCTGAAATCGGTCCGGAAGGGGGAAATCACGCGGTTGTTGTTTACGGATATAAAAAAGGTGGTACGGGTGGAGCATTGTATTCATTCCTTGCTCATTATGGTTGGTCCAACTATTCTATGTCAACGATTAATTATAAGAGCTATAGTGTATTCGGTTCAATGTACAGGATTTCTTTATAATGAAAAATAAAGCATTGATTTTTATTATAATACTTTTATTAAGCGTCTTGATCTTTTCACTAACCGGATGCGATAGTTCCAGTGGGAAAAACGACAAAGTATGCTTAATAAATTATCGTCATAACGGGCAGTTTACGCTGCCCGTTATGGTCGATAAAGCAGACACCGCACCCGATTCAATAAGGCACTTCAAAAGCAAAATGTCATTGGTCGATATTTATAATAGTATAAGTGAAGTAGATAACTTTCAAACTGTTTTGTATGACAATTTCATTGTGGCAAAAGACCTGTCCTATTCTGAGTTGGGATATTGTATTATTTATCCCAAACAAATCGACAAATTCAATTATATCGCTTGTAATATGGCTTGTCTATTCAAAGCCATAGACTCAGAAATGCTATTACTTGAAATACTGGTCCCTATGCATTTTGTTCCGTCTTTGATGGACGACTGCATATTGATTGAAGAAAAAGAGTATGTATTAACCGCCTCAACAGCCGAGGTAATTGAATTCTACAAAGAATATGGTTTTGAAATTGAAGAATTACAAGATCGTATAGTAATCAAAGACACAATCGGCAGATCTTTCGGTGACAATATATCTTTTGATGAAACAGTAAATGCTTTCGAGTTATCAATACACGACAACAAAATAACATTTAGGCAAATATAGGACTATTCTCATTATGAATTGCATCGAACTAAAAAACATTTCACTTTCGTATAGAAAAAGGCAGGTTCTATCGAATCTGAATTTATCTGTTCCAACAGGTACCGTATTTGCATTAATTGGTCCGAACGGAGCAGGCAAAACAAGTTTGCTAAGAATCGTTTCGGGTTTACTAAAACCTTCTTTGGGTGAAGCATTCCTTTTGGGAGATAAAGTAACCAAATCATATGGGAATAATAAAGCGGTTTTTATCGTCGAACCTTCGCAACTAGATAATACACTGACTGCATACCAAAATCTAAAAGTAAAATGCTGTATCTTGGGAATTCCCGATAGCAAAATATACGAATGCTTGGATTTGGTTGGTCTTAAAAAGGACAACTTGCTTGTTAGAAATTACTCTCTTGGGATGAAACAACGACTTGAGATCGCATTGGCTTTAATAGGAAATCCAGATTTGTTGGTGCTTGACGAAGGATTCAATGGATTGGATATCGATGGAATAGATATGGTTAAAAACATTATATTTGGGCTCAAAGGAATTGGCAAAACCGTTTTGGTTGCCGACCACAACTTTTCTCTCCTCGAGAAATTAGCAGACTTTTATGCTATTTTATATAATGGTCAGATTATTAATGTGGTTCCTTCATCCGAAATAGGCAGCCGTTTCGACAGCCTAGAGAGTGCGTATAAGGAGTGTGTAAAGGGTTATGAAGAGAATATTTAAGTACGAATATTACAAACTTTTCCACTCTTATTCTTGGGTGTATGCAATACTTATTTGTATTGTAGCGGCATGCATAACTAATTATGTGATAGCAGGGGCACCGCAATCATCTTATGTGTATGGTGTCGCTTTTGAATACTTCATTCCACAACTAATTTTGGCGGCAATTCCAATTTTTATAGCATCGGGCTTGCGTGGTGGAAAAATAAAAATAGAGTTACTAAGTGGCGAAAAAAGATACAAGTTGTTTATCGGCAAAACGCTAGTTTATTACTTTACACAGTTTATTGTTGTAAACATATATTTGCTCGTTTTAACTTTTTTGAACATTAAAGGTGTTGGGCAAGCTACAATAAACGGCGAGAATTCTTTCGTTTACTTTTTGCGTAGCGCATCTATCGGGATGACATACTGTTTTATGTTATCAACGGTTTTGCTTTTTGTATCAGTCTTATTTCGCAATCCAATTGTTACTATAATTGCAGACATAATATTGATAGTAATAGAATTCGTTTTAAAAAGCACTGTTGATTGGAGAGTGGCAGATAAAGTGGTTCCTAGTTTAATTATCGAGCAAATGATAAAAAAAACCAACGATAAATTAGTGATTCTAAGCTTCACTCTGATGATCGTTGTTATTTCAGTTTCATTTTACATATCTTCATTGCTTGCTTATTGTAAAAGGGACTATAAATAACACGGAACAACGCGGGCGAACTTGCAATTTTCTCAATACAGTGTATAATAAAAATAGAGAATTATTAAAATAATTAGATAAAATATAAGAATACAGGAGACAAAATGGCATTCTACATCGAAAAAATGATTTTTCATAACAGGGCACCGTTCAAGCATTTAGAATTGAATTTTAAGGATAAAGATATTATCCTGTTAAATGCTGTTAATGGTGGTGGAAAAACAACGGTACTATCTCATATCGCAGATGCTTTTTATGAATTAGCGCGTAAGTATTATCAAGAGGAATTTGAAGGCAGGCAATTCAAATTTTACAGGGTTTCATCCGCTATCTATAATTTAAATCCAGAAGAAGCATCATTTGTTTATATTAGGTTTAATCTAAACGGCGAGCAGATAGACTATGTTGATGTTCGTAATCATACGACTCTAGATTACTACGATGAAGCCATAGTATTAGAAAATAAAATACCATTTTCATCCTTTTCAAGACAATTAGAGGAACGGAATGGAATTAAGCTCTTTTCATCAAATTTGAACGAGCAAAAAGCAAAAGGCATATTTGGACAAAATATTGCGACATATTTCCCATCATATAGATTTGAGTATCCTGGATATTTAAACGATGTTTATAAACCCCAATTAAAATTTGATTATGAGGGGAGATTTAGCGGGTATTTGCCAAATCCAATAGAGGTGATTACAGATCTGCCAAATTTGGCCAATTGGTTGATGGATGTCGTGCTTGACGGTCATATTTATAAGGAACAACAAAACGTCAATGACGGAAATAATACAGATGATGACGCCACCATCGCAATGTATAGAATTATTATCTCGCTAAATTCAATTATTAATCATACTCTCAACAACAAATATGGCACATTAAGATTAGGGATTGGTGAACGCTCAAATCCAGGACAAAGAATATCTGTTATGCTTGATACAGAAAACAGACCAAGCATTACATACTATCCTTCTATTTTTAACATTTCAGCAGGCGAAGCCTGCATAATTACGATGTTTGGTGAAATACTGCATCAAGCAGATAATCTCCATAAAAGTAGTGACATTTCGGGGATTGTAATAATTGACGAGATAGATAAACATTTGCATATTAAACTGCAAAAGGAAATTCTCCCCCGGTTGTTTGAAGTATTTCCTAACATCCAATTTATTCTAAGTTCACATTCCCCGTTTGTTTCTATGGGATTGGCAAACAACCTCCCAATGCGTTCGAAAATTATTGATTTGTCTGGTGGTGAAGGCATAGAGATTACGCCACTAGAAAATCCGCTATACGAAGAGGTTTATCAAATGATGCTTAATGAGAATGAACAGTACAAAAAAATGTACGAGGCATTAAAAGCTTCTCGTAAAGAGTATAAACTCTTAGTAGAAGATTCATACGCTCAAATCTATAAAATCGCATGGCTAAAACTTAAAGGGATTGATTTCGATAAGGATAATTTAGACGTTATTTTTGATAGCAATTCAGACTTTGAAATCATTCGCGGAAATGATTGTAATGGTGTTGCGGGAATATTAAATGCCAAAAGCACTGAATTATATAAAGGCATGAAGATAATTGGTCTTTTTGATTATGATCAGGAAGGATCCGAGAAATTCTATAACCTGAAAGAAGGTTTTAATAAAAAGGACATCTTAGGCAACTTATCAACAGGTTTTTATAAAACAAAAACAACAGTACCTGATGACACCAAAATATTTGCCCTATTGCTCCCTGTCCCTGAACGATTGCATTCTTTGATTTCTCGCAGTCAGAATGAAAAAGATAGAATATGGACTGGTGATGGTAAGTTCGCTAACTATGTTGAAATTGAAACACTCCTTCCCGTATCATATCTTCAATCGACTACGGGATATGAGTCAAATAATATTTGCGGAACTGATTATTTTAAGGCCAAAGATGATAATAAGAAATCCTTATGGAAGGATTTGATTTTGCAAGATAAAGAAGTATTTGCCGATTTTATTCCCTTGTTCCAAGCAATACATTCTTTATTTGGATTAAGCGAGTTTTAGCAATGTATTCAATTAAAGATAAAGCCGAGAGATTGTCCTTTCTCTCGGCTTTCATTTGTATGCATTTAGTTGTTTGGAATATAAGCATTTATTTGTTTCGTATGATATTTGATTGATAATTTGCAATAAACGCATTATAATCGAATCAAATAAAACAATGCATAAAATGCGATGAACCATTCGTGAGATTCGTGCGATGACGCAAACTGGTATTAAATTGGTATTATTTTGGTATTAAAGTTATTTGAAGATATGAAAATTTTCTCAAATAACACCAAAAAATAAGCGATTTGAACGCAAAATATTGCGATTTCTTTAATAGTCAAAACAATGACTTCAAAGTTCCCGAAAAACACACCGAAGAAATTTGGAAAGAAGATGACTTTATTCACGGTACTTATAACCTTGAACAGCGGCTTTTAAGTTATGTTAGAAACGGCGACGTGGAAGGGCTTGCGGCATTTTTCAAAACGGTTGCCAATACCCCCACTCCCGAAGGCAAACTTGCCGACGATGCGCTTCGTCAATCAAAGAATATTTTTATAGGATTTATAGCGCTTGTCGGTAAAGTCGGGGCAATTAAAGGCAATCTCGATATAGAGCAAACATATCAGCTCATAGACCTTTATACGCAAGAATGTGAGCGTTGTATTTCAGTTAATCAAGTAAATGAATTACGGTATAATGCCATTATAGATTTTGCACAAAGAGTTGCCGACCAAAAGCATCCCGAAGCATATTCCAACGAAGTATATTCCGCGCTACAATTTATAAAAACTCATACCAACCAACCCATAGGCGTTGCCGACGTTTTGAAGCACGTTTATAAAAGCCGTTCTATGTTTATGGAACAGTTCAAAAAAGAAACAGGCGAAACGATTGCCCGATATATCATAAAAGCAAAATTACAGGAATCAAAACAACTGCTTGCTTATTCCAATAAGTCCATTGCCGATATAAGCAATTTCTTTTACTTTTCGAGTCAGTCGCATTTTCAAAGAGCTTTCAAAAACGAATACGGCATTACCCCTCTTACCTACCGCAAAAAGAAACTAAACAAGTAGGAACGGCAACTTTTAACAAAAGACGAAATCATCAAATATATCAGTACAGCCTTACGAAAGAACCCAAAACAGCTCATTGATCTATTGGTAAAAGAAATACGATTATATAATGATAAAATAGAAATCGACTTGCATTTCATAGATAAGAAAAGTCCCGACGATAAAAATCGTTGGGGCTTTTGCTTTTACAAGTGTAAAAAGAGTTATATTGTGGACACACACGTATTTAAGTCGAAACCAACGGAGCAACACGTCAAAATCAAGTTAAAAGTATAAAAAAACACCCAACTAAACCTTTTTACGGGTTCAGTTGGGTACAACATGGCGGGAGCGGCGGGAATTTATACGAACACAAATTTTTATTGTAGGCAGTCTTTTTTCGAGACTGCCTTTGCACTTTTTGTATTATTTCTTGCGTAACTCTATACTTCGTATAGTTTTCGGTAAAGTTATATGTTATCGTTACGTTGTCGTTATCGAGTATCACTTCTCGCACAAACGCTTTCACTATCAGTTTCCGCACGGGCATTTCTTGTATGTCGCCGCATATAATCGAGTTCAAATACTTTTCAACGCTTTCAGGTGAAAGATATGTATAGTTGCGTTGTTTCTCTTGCCCGATGTCAAAGTCAAGTCCTGCGATCTGTGCTTCGAGTTCTTTCAAACGAATTTTTGTCTGCTCGGTGACGATACCTTGTTCAAGCGCGGATATAAGATTTTGAGTTGCTTTCAAGGCATTTTGCCGTTGTGCTTCAAGGCTTTTGATAACTGTGTTGTTACGGCTTGTTTCTTCGTGTATTTTGCAAAGCGTTTCGGCAACGTATCTGACAATGCCTTCGTCGGCAAGCAAAGCCCACGTCGAATTTATAACTAAATCTTCAAGCCATTGCTTATCCACCGACTTCAATTTGCACGGGTGCTGTTTGCGCCGTTTTGCAAGGCACGAATAGTAATAGTAAATCCGTCCGAGCCTGCTTGTTCCACTCTCACCGACCATAGGCCGCTGACAATCTCCGCAATAAAGTTTCCCCGAAAGTATAAAATCGTAAATTTCTTTCTTACGACCGGGAGCGTGCTGATTTTCTGCGTGAATATCTTGCACTTTTTGCCACGTTACGTCATCAATGATTTTCGGATAGATATTATCATAAATAGTATCGCCGTGACGAATTTTGCCGTTGTATTTAGTGTTGGCAAGGATTTTGTAAATCTTTTTGTCGGTGATATAGTATCCCTTTTTTGTCCGTATGCCGCGAGCCTGAAAATCTTTTGCCAAAGCAACCGCCGTATAGCCTTGCGAATACTTCGTAAAGATTTCCTTTACGATTTCCGCTTCTTCGGGGTTTATTACGTTCTTTTTATCTACAACGTCATATCCGTATATAACCGGACCGCCCGTATATTGTCCTTTGCGATAACTCTCGTTCAAACCGCGATGCACTTTTTGTGAAAGTTCTGCCGAATAGTATTGGTTCATACCTTCGAGCAAACTTTCAAGGATAATGCCTTCGGGGCTGTCCGGGATATTCTCCATAGCGGACAAAACCTTAACGCCGTTCTCTTTCAGAGTGTGTTTGTGAATTGTCGTTTCATACTTGTTACGAGAAAAACGGTCTAATTTGTAAACTAGAACGAAATCCCACTGCCGTTTGTTGCTATCCTTAATCATACGCTGAAAATCGGGACGCAAATCGTTTGTTCCCGTCATAGCACGGTCAACGTAAGTTCCAACGACAAGAATATCGTTGTTTTTGGCATAGTCCTGACACACACGAAGTTGTCCCTCGATAGACTGTTCGGTCTGTGTATCGCTACTATACCTTGCATAGATTACTGCTGTTTTCATAGTGATTTTTTACTCCTTTAATTTATTTTTTTGTCTTTCGACGGAAACCGAACAATCCGATTTTGGCGAACACGGCAAGGAAACAGTAAAAAATATAGGAAGATTTCTTGTATCTTTATAGTCCTCACTATATTTTTTACCCTTGCGGTGGCTCGATTTGTGTCTGTCATATAAGAGTTTTCAGACCTAAATCGGATAGGCTTTCCACGAGAAAGAAAAAACGTCTTGTTTCTTTCTTGTCCAAAGATTACGAGTTAAAGTCGCAACTTCTTTGCGAGTTCGAGAAAAAACTTCAAAAAATTTTTCAAAGTCGAAGAAAACCTGCGAGTTTGATTGCTAACCTTTCCTCAAAAAAAGGAGGCAATCTTATGAAAGAACAAACAAAAAAAGAGCGTGATATATACGTCATCGGTCGTCCGAGCCTTGAACATTTATCCCCGAACGAACGCAAAGCGTTTTTCTCCACTCTCTTGTCTTGTGTGTTGGAACATTTCAAAGAAGAAATTGAAAGCACAGATGCAAAATCGCACCCGTTAAACGACAAAAAGCCGTTATAAATCGCTGAAAACAGCAAAACTCTTGTTTTTTTGTAATTTCACACGAAGTTAGGGCAAACAGGCTTGATTTTTTGAGAAATTTATGGTAGAATATAAAAGACAAAACGTATCCATATATTGATATGCGGAACTATCAACGCCACACGTAAACGCAAGTTTGCAATGAATTTATCCAAAAGGAGTTGACAAGGTAATGACATACACAAGGCAATCGAAGACGAGAAAGTCTGCCTATAATTTGAATAAGAGTAACGGAATCTGACCGCACTGCTGCATAGGCTAAACCTATGGGGCGGTGCGATTTTGCTTTTATAAGGAAAAAAGAACAACATTTTTCAAAGGTTTTTAGTCGCAACAGCGACACGGAACATATCCCCACAAAAATTAAAAGGAGATAATATTATGGAACACACTAAGGCGAATAAATCAAAGATATTAGCGCTTATACTCGGTCTTACGCTGTGCATCTCACTTATGCTCGGCATTGTGTTTGCAAGCCCGACGAATACAGTATATGCGGCAGGAGAAGACGGAACAGCGCCGACAATCGTCAAAACAGGCGGTATTGACGTTGATAGAAAAAACCATATGGGCACTCTCCCTAATGCATTAAAGGGCGTAGAATACAAGGCGAAAGACGGTAGCAACTACAAAATTGAGGCGACGGGAACAGAACCGTTCACTTTTCGTGCGAATAAATCGGGAGAAGGCTATGCTCCACTGCCTGAAGGACTTTCGTTAAACCCGACGACAGGCGAAATCGTAGGTACGCCTACGGGAGATGCAGGTAAATACAATATCAGCGTTACCGTTACAAATAAATACGGTAGTGATAACATCTCTGTGGGGATGTACGTTTATGGCGAAACCTCCAAACCTAAAATCACGACAACGCAAGCAGATATTGCGGTAGGATATAAAAATTCTTTATATTCGCAACGTATATTTTATGAGAGTGGCATTGGCGAACCTTCCGAGGCAAGCATTACAAACGGTAATTTACCTACCGATTTAAGACTTCGACAAGCAGGTTTTGGTATCTACATAGAGGGAAAACCTACCGAGGCGGGAACTTTTACTTTTACCGTGCGTCTGAAAAACGCCGCAGGATTTGACGAAAGACAATATATCATAGAAGTTAAAGATGAAATCGAAGCCCCTGAAATTCAAATGCAAATGACTGTCATAAATGATAGTTATTCAAAAATTAATGAATATGGTCAACTTGCGATTGTAAAAGGAAAAAAAGTTGACGTTCAGTTTTTCGCTACGGGAACAAACACGCTGGAGACTCCCATCAAATGGTCTTGCGATACAAGTGTATTGCCGGCAGGACTTAATCTTTCGGAAAGCGGTCATCTGACGGGAATTGTGGCTGAAAGCGTTGATCTTGGCACAACCGAATATGCCCTTTTTTATATAAAACTTAGAGCAACAAATGTAAGTTCAGGAGTGGTACAAAATAATACATCGTCTGCGCCTTTAGCAGTGTATAAAAACGGAAAAATAACTGGGGTTACTATTTCCCCTGAAAACACTTCCGTTCCTAAGGGCGGTCAAAGACAATTTACCGCAACCGTAACGGGATACGGCGATTTTGACAAGTCGGTTACGTGGAACGTATATTACAGTAGTTCCAAAGATACAAAAATATCTCAAGACGGCGTCTTGACTGTCGGAATTGATGAAACGGCAACAAAAATAGGAGTTGAAGCAACAAGTAAAGACGGTTCCTTGCGTGAAATACCGGTAACCATAATAGACCATATGCACTCGATATCGCTTGTCCCTGCAACACCGAAAACCTGCACGACGGACGGAAATAAAAAACATTTCAAATGTAACGTTTGCGGAGATTTGTTTGCAGACGCAGGAGGCGTCAATTCGCTTACCGAAGAAGACGTAAAAGAACCTGCGGGACACGACTATACCCAAATGGTTGGTTTGGTATCACCTACTTGCTCTTCAAAAGGTATGAAGGCGCATTTTAGATGTCACAACTGCGATAAGTATTTTGAATTAGGTTCATATGCCGAAGTTTCAGCAGAAAGCCTTGAAATCGATATTGATCCTAATGCACACAACACTACCCACAAAGACGGAAGTGAAGCAAATTGTTCGGTAACAGGAATTTATCCACACGAACATTGTTCTTTATGTAATAAGAATTTTTACAGCGACGGCGTAACCGAAATGACGGATATTGTCAAGCCGAAAAACGACAACCACGACTGGAACGCTTGGGCAAGCAACTTAGACGGAACGCATACCCGCACTTGCAAGAGAGATAGCGGTCATAAAGAAAATGGCACTTGCTCGGGCGGAACTGCAACATGCACAACAAAAGCGGTTTGTGACGTTTGCAGAACAACGTATGGCGATACTGCACCGCATAATACAACGAAATACAACGGAAAAGACAGTTCGGGACACTGGGATACTTGCTCGACTTGCGACAACAAATTCAACTTTGAAGCACATACACCCGACAGAGAAAAGGCTGACGAAACCAACCCTGTAAAATGCACGAAGTGTGGTTTTGAAATCACTCCTGCGGGACATTATGAGCATACGGCAGACAGCGAATGGCACAATTCGGCAGACGGAAAGTATCACTATCACGAATGCACGCAAAGCGGTTGCTCGGTGATTTTGGACAAAGCAAATCACTCGGGTGGAACGGCAACCTGCGAAAATAAAGCAGTTTGCTCTGTTTGTGGTCTTGAGTATGGTGATAAACTCGGTCACGACTATGGCGAAGTTAAATACACTTGGACGGATAACACTTGCAAAGCGGAAAGAGTTTGCAAGCACGACAGCGCTCATATCGAAAGCGAAACGGTGACTGCAACAGGGACGACAATCACAGAGGCAACCTGCAAAGAAAAAGGCAAAATGAAATATACCGCTACCTTTGTGAATACTGCGTTTGCGGCGCAAGAAAAGGAAGTCGATATTGATTTTGCTCCACATACTTTTGGAGCGTGGAAAGACGAAATTCCTGCAACAGCGGAAGACTTTGGCACGAAAGGACATAAAGATTGCACGGTTTGCGGAAGACACTTTGATAAAGACGGCAACGAAATCACCGAACTTAAAATTGCCAAAATCGGCACACATAATGTAATAGTCAACGGCGAAAGTAAATTCTATGCACACGGTGAAAGCGTAACCGTAACAGCAAATGAGCCTGCGGAAGGTAAAGTATTCAAAGGCTGGCAGGACGCAAGCGGAAAAATCGTAAGCACCGAAAAGAGTTATACCTTTACCGTAAACAGCGAAACAACCCTTACGGCTGTATATGACGATAAGCCTTCGGGCGGTGGCGAAATCACCCCGCCTGCTAAAAAGGACGGACTTTCGGGCGGACAGATTGCAGGTATTGTAATCGGTTCGGTAGCGGTTGCAGGAATCGGCGGATTTGCAATCTTCTGGTTTGCTGTCAAGAAAAAGACTTTTGCAGATTTAATCGCAGCAATCAAAGCATTGTTCACCAAAAAGAAATAAGATGAAATAATAACAACGAGCCGTTCGTAGTCAATGCGGACGGCTCAATTTTTATATTTCGGAGCGGTTTAACAAAGGATAAGCAAAAGAAAAACCATATAGTTTGCCTTACTGCCCTTTTATAAATTTGACTTTTCCCCGAAAAAACGATAAAATGTAATAGCCAACCCCGAATAATGCCGTTCAGCGGCAAAATTCACAACAAATATATTTCAGCAAATGAAGTATCATATAAAGAGCGAATGCACATAGTAAAACACAGGTAGATTCATACTGCTCGTGTTTACAATTACTATGCTTGCATTACGTTTTTTCGTGATACTTCATTTGTTGTGAACGGGGTTGGCGCTCAAACGAGTGGTATGTTCTATATTTGCCGCTCTCGTTTGGGGGCGGCATCTTATTTCTAAATATCATAGCCGCAAAAATACGGGGCTGTGGTATGGAAAGGAAAATTGCATTTATCGGACATAGACACGTATATTATGCCGACAAAGTTAAGGAGCGGTTGCAGAACGTCATCGAACAATGTATCGCTGACGGTTGCAGCCATTTTTTAATGGGAGCGCACGGTGATTTCGACCAAATGGCACTAAACGCCTGTCGCTCGGCACGAAAAAGCCACCCCGACATACAAATCGAAGTGGTTTTGACAAGTTACCATACCATAGAAAAGAAACACGACATAGATTACGTGCCGTATCAGGACGTGCAAACGGTTATGTTCGATATCGAAGATTTGCACTTCAAACAGCAAATAACCGAAAGCAACAAGCAAATGATAGACGGTTGCGACACGCTTATATGTTACGTTGACAAAAAACAAAGTCCGAGCGGCGCAAAAACGGCTATGAATTATGCCAAACGCAAAGGTCTGAACATAATAAATATCTTCAAAGAAGAAGATAGCCCGACGTTTGTGATGACTGCGGACGAAGCAAAAACGTTTTGGGATAATCTGTTTTCCTCTCCGCACAAGCCGAAATGAGTTTTTTATCTCATAATTTCTTGTTTCTTACGGCGTGCGGATTGAAAATAATACGAAGATTTGGTATAATATAAGCACTTCAAACCGAGGGGCTTATTTTTTATGGCAAACGACGTAAATAAAATCAAATTATTATTACTTTGGGACATTCTTTGCAAGCATACAGACGAAAACCACGCAATCAATACCGACGAGATCATTGAACTTCTCGCTCAAAAAGGTATAAGTGTTTCAAGAAAGATCGTCGTAACCGATATAGAAGCCCTTTGCAATTACGGATACGAGGTTTTGTCATATAAAAAGAAGTATCACTACTATTACGTTGTCAGCCGTCAACTCGAAACCGCCGAGGTCGTTTTGCTTGCAGACGTCATAAAAGCGTCTAAACTCTCCGACGGTCAGAAAAATGCCCTTATCGAAAAGTTATCCGGCACTTTGTGTCTGTATCAGGCAGAAAGCATTTCAAAGCATTTAATATCTTTCGACAACGGACGTAAAGGTAATTCCTCTTTTATTTATAACGTTGACGCTATTGAGCGTGCCATAAACGAAAATAAGCAACTCTCCTTCCTTTATTTCAGTTACGACGAAAAGCACAATAAAGTCTATCGCAAAAACGGAAAAAGATACGTTGTAAGCCCTATCATTATGGTTTGGGATAAAAACAACTATTATATGCTTTGTTTCAGCAACGGATATGACAATATCGTGACTTATCGTCTTGACCGTATGGAAGACGTAAAAGTATCAGAAACCGAGCGAGAACCGCACGAAGAATACGAATTATTCAACACCGAAGAATATCGCAAGCAAGTTTTCAGTATGTTTGGCGGTGAATGCCACAAGGTGACGCTTTTGTTCGATTCGGAATTGTTGTCGGACATTTTCGACCGTTTCGGCGATAATCTCAGAATAAAACGCATTGACGACGACACCCTTTCCGTTGACGTGAACGTGCAGGTGTCAAAAACTTTCTTCTCTTGGATTGTCGGCACGCAAGGCAAAGTTAAAATCAAATCCCCTGCAAAAGTTATTGCGGAATTTACTTCGTTCGTGGATAAAATCAAAGAAAACTATTAAATTTCAATCGGTATAACGCTCTCGTTTTTCGGGGCGTTATTTTTTTTGCAAAAAAGTTTGTTCACTGCCCAAAATCGGGAAGTGAAAATTTGAAATTCGTTTTTGTTTATGATAGAATACAGTCACACAAAACGAAACGCACCGTTTCGTAAAGCATAAAGGGTTACAAATGAAAACGTTAAACGATGAAACGCTCAAAAGAGTGAGAGAGTTCAACATTGCCTATCAGCAGGAACACGGTATCACGCCGAGTTATCGCCAGATAATGAACGCGCTAAAACTCGGTTCGCTTGCCACGGTCAGACGTTACGTTATGGAACTTGAAAACCAAGGCATTCTGAAACGCAGCGAGATAGGAAAAATCATTCCTATGCCAAAACTCAAAAAAGGCAATTTCGTGCTTGCTCCCCTCATAGGCAGTATCGTTTGCGGCATACCGAATCCGTCCGAAGAAAATTACGAAGACACCTACGCTCTGCCTACGGACATTTTCGGGAAAGGTCATCTCTTTATGTTGCACGCGGAAGGAAACAGTATGATAGAAGCAGGTATCAGCCCCGGAGATTTGCTTGTATTAAGAAAACAGGATTCCGCAGACGACGGCGAAATCGTAGTCGCGCTTGTTGACGGAGAAACAACGTTAAAACGGTTGTATCACAGGGACGGAAAAATCGTTCTTCACCCCGAAAACAAGCGAATGAAAGACATAATTGTTGACGATTGCAACGTTCAGGGCGTTTTGGTTTCGTGCATTAAAAAATATTGATGCTATATGGGAGAAATACAATGCCAAATAAATGGGACAAGCCCGTTGCTTGTTATTGTCGAAACTGCGGACAATTACATTACGGATATAGGACGTCGGAAGGTCTGGCAAAATTGCAATGCCCCAAATGTGGAGCGGTCAGCGTCAGTAAATTGATGGGGCGACGGCACGAACAGGTGGATTTTTATCCCCCGCGAGGTCAAGAGATAAACAACTAAATACGGGATAACGACGGTAAGGTTGGTCGGCAAAGCCGATATGCGTAATTCCTTATCAGGTCACATTCTAAGAATAATCGAGAGTTAAACCGGTAATCGAGAGGCTCCGATAGATAGATTTTCAAAAGAAGAAAGTCTGTTTATCGGGGCCTTTTGTTTTCTCCCGAAAAAAATCTCAAAAAAAATTAAAATATTTTTTCAAAGTCGCAAAAAACTTGCGAGTTTGACTTGTAGAATGCAGGCAAGAAGTTCGAAAAAGGAGGTGAAAAACGGATATGACGGCAGCGGAAAGACGACAAGCCATACTTGAAGCCTTGTGTATGCGTCGGCACGAAACGAGAGAAAATCTCGCCAACGAGTTCGGCGTTAGCAAGCGGACAATCGAATATGACGTGTTAAATCTTATGCTTACATATCCGGTTTACACCACCCAAGGTAA
>ULTJ01036518.1_pt1 | contig 15128 bp, 10 predicted proteins | sample 1957491 | NCBI WGS metagenome assembly ULTJ01 (sample SAMEA4835731, study PRJEB28245) | human gut metagenome | biome: gut microbiome; material: fecal sample | place: Denmark | collected 2008 | reverse complement strand
CTGCCGATGCAGCGGATGCTGGAAGGCGTACACGAACGAGTGCGAAGCGATGCGCGTTTTCCAGCGCTACAAGGCGTGCCGCGCGGCATACCAGACGCTTTTCCGCGCCGGATGGCCGCTTGAACGGCTGACCGTCCGCGCATAATTTCCTATTTTCTGCGCTCTCCTGAGCCATCTGCTCATCCTCGCTTGAAAATAGGACGACATTGAAAGGAAGTTTTTCTCATGAGCAAGATTGCAGTCATTTACTGGTCGGGCACGGGCAACACGCAGCAGATGGCGGAGGCCATTGCGAATCAGGCGCACGCGGATCTCTTCACTGCGAGCGAGTTTACTGCCGATAAGGCGGCAAACTACGACGCGTTCGCTTTCGGATGCAGCGCGATGGGCGCGGAGCAGCTGGAAGAGGACGAGTTCGAGCCGATGTGGAACGCGGTTGCGCCCGTGCTGGGCAGCAAGAAGGTGGTGCTGTTCGGCAGCTACGGCTGGGGCGGCGGCGAGTGGATGGACATCTGGAAGCGTGACAACGCGGGGCTGAACATCGTCGATACGGTCATCTGCCAAGACGCGCCGGATGACGACGCGCTGGCGGCGTGCCGTGCGGCGGCGGACAAGCTGGCATAATCAGCAAAATTGCATCAAAACACAGGGCGGTCGGCATAAAAAGCGGACTGCCCTGCTTGCTTATCCGTTCAAAAGCCGAAGCGCCGCCAGCGTTTCCGCGTCTGCCGCGCCAGATGCGCTCAAACCGCTTTTCTGCTGGAATTGGCGGAGCGCCTGTTCGGTTTCCGCGCCGAAATCGCCGTCCGCGCCATGCAGGGGCAGGGGGAATCCCGCCGCCATCAGCGCGCTTTGCAGCCCTTTCACCGCGTCGCCGGAATCGCCGATTTGCATCAGCCCTATTCGCCCCGCGAACATCGTCAGCATCCCGTGGAACTGCCAGCGGGTCGCGCTCGTGTCCGCCTTCACGCCGCCGCTGGAGCAGTGCAGAATCCGAAGCGGGTTCGTCTGCATGACGACGCCGACGTGGTAGTAGTCGCGGCGGTCGGCGGAGGAGGCGTATCGGCTCGGCAGGGCGTATCCCTTTGCGCCCGGTTCATGCGCGCGAAAGACGAGTTCGCCGCGCCGGAGCTGCCCCGCGCCGCGCAGGGGATTCAAGTCGTGCATGGCGTTGCGCGCCGTCCAGTTTGTGCCGTGGATGCCGCGCCATTGTCCGCCGCTGCGGCGAATCGCGCCGATGACCAGCCCGATGCAGTCGCAGTAGCCGTCCGAGCCGTCGCGCCCCAATCGGTAGCGCGGATCAGCCGCCTGAATCCGCCGTGCATTCGTCAGAAATTCGTCGATGGTCATGTTTTCACCCCGATTCAGCCTATGCGAAAAGGCGGTTTGGGGTGCAAAAAAACGGAGCAGCCGCAAAAGCCGCTCCGCCATAAGTTCACTTTGGATTACGCATCCACGCGGAAGGCGTAGATGGTCGTCGTGTCGTAGATTTCGCCGGGACGCAGCGTCGTCGTCGGGAAATTCGGGTGATTCGGGGAGTCCGGGTAGTGCTGCGTTTCCAGGCACAGACCGGAGTAGGGCAGATAGTGCATTCCGCCCTTGCCATCCGCGTAATCGGTGGTGCAGGCGGTGTAGAACTGCACGCCGGGCTGGTCGGTGATGACCTCCATCGTGCGGCCGGATTCCTCGTGGTGCACGCACGCGCACAGCCCCATCGCGCTGCCCTTGCGCAGGACGTAGTTGCAGTCGTAGCCCTTGGCGTAGCGCATCGGCACGCACTCGTTCATGCAGTCAAGCCCGTCGCCGATGAGCATCTCCTCGCGCAGGTCAAGCGGCGTTTGGCTGACAGGCATGTAGCCGCCCGTCGGAATCAGACCGCTGTCCACCGCCGTCACCACATCGCTGTCGATGTAGATGGCGTGGTCGCGCACGGTGCCGTGGTCGTAGCCGGCGAGGTTGAAATAGGTGTGATTCGTCATGTTGATGACGGTCGCCTTGTCGGTCGTCGCCTGATAGTGGAACGTCAGGTTGCAGTCGTCGTCCCACGAGATGGTCACGTCCGCCGTCAGATTGCCGGGGAAGTTCTCCTCCATGTCCGCGGAAACGTAGTGGAACTTGACGGAATCCACCGTATCCCCCGCGACGGGCGTCGCCTGCCAGACCTTCTTCTGGAAGCCGGCTTTGCCGCCATGCAGGGTGTTTTCGCCGTCGTTCTGGTAGAGGTGATATTCCGTGCCGTCGAGGGTGAAGCAGCCGCCGCCGATGCGGTTCGCGAAGCGCCCGATGGGATCGCCCATCGCGCCGTGGCCGCCCTCATAATGCGCCAGCGTATCGAAGCCGAGGGCAACGTCCGCCAGCTTGCCGCTCTTGTCCGGCACGAGAATATTGGTCACAATCGCGCCGAGGTCAAGCATGGACACGGACGCGCCGGAATGGTTCGTCAAGGTATACATCGTCACGTTCTGACCGTCTTGGGTCGTGCCGAACGCGCGGGTGGTAATCGCCATAGTGTTTCCTCCTCCTACTCTTGCGTGAATCACGCTTCGGTTTTATTGTACATCACGCGGGGGATTTGTGCAAGGGCTTCGGGGGAGAAAAAAACGCGGGAGAAGCGCGCAGAAAGTATGAAAAATGATTGACAAATGACACAAGTGTTGTATAATGGAAATACAGAAAGGAGCTGACAATTATGGAGGCTAAGAAACTGTTGACCATTGCGCTGACCGGGCTTCTGGCGGGCGGCTGCCTGATGGTTCCTGCGCTGGCGGAGGATGCGGACGGGCAGAGCAGCGGGAATCCGGCGACATACACGATTCCGGCGAGGGTGAAGCGGATTGAGGACTACGCCTTTGCGGGCGACACGACGCTGGAGCGCGTGAAGATTCCGGATGGCGTGACGGAAATCGGCGATTACGCCTTTTCGGGCTGCACGAATTTGCAGGAGATTGAGCTGCCGGATGGGTTGACGAAGATTGGCAACCATGCGTTTGACGGGTGCACAGCGCTGGTGCGGCTGGGGGACATGAACCAGCTGGAGAGCATCGGGGAGTATGCGTTCAGCGGGTGCGAGGCGCTGGAGAGTATTGGGGATATGCCGAAGCTGCAAACTATCGGGAACCATGCGTTTGCGGAACAGTGGTTTATGGACGAGGACAACGGAGAGTATACAACGATTTCCTGCAAATCATTGAAAACGATTGGCAATTTGGACAGCGTGACGCGAATTGGCTCGGAAGCATTTTCAGGGTGCAGGGAGTTGGAGAGTATTGGGGCACTGCCGAATGTGGCGCGGATTGCGTTCGGGGCGTTTCAGAATTGCGAAAAACTGAAGAAGGTTGAAGGGCTAGGGAAGCTGACGGCGATTAACAGAAATACGTTTATAGGTTGCACGTCGCTGAAGAGTATTGGAAATCTGCTGAACGTGACGAGCATCGGGTATTTTGCGTTCTCTGGTTGCAGTTCGCTTGCAAGCGTGGGCGACCTGAGCAGTGTAACGAGCATTGGTATGAGTGCGTTCGGGGATTGCAGTTCGCTTGCAAGCGTGGGCGACCTGAGCAGTGTAACGAGCATTGGTATGAGTGCGTTCGGGGGCTGCAGTTCGCTTGCAAGCATTGGTGACCTGAGCAGCGTGACGAGCATCGGGGACAGCGCATTTGCAGGTTGCGCTTCCTTGGAAAGCGTAGGAAACCTGCAAAATGTAAAGAGCATTGGGAACAGTGCGTTTGGTTCATACACCTATTACGATGAAAATAATAATAAGTATACGGATGCTTATTGTTCGGCACTGAAACAAATTGGAGATATGCCGAAACTGGAGACAATTGGCAAAAGTGTGTTCGGGGGCTGTAGTGCGCTTGCAAGCGTGGGCGACCTGAGCAGTGTGACGAGCATCGGAAACAGTGCCTTCAGCGGATGCAGCTCGCTTGCAAGCATTGGCAATTTGCCTAATGTGACGAGCATCGGAGAACGTGCATTTGGCAGCATCTATGTTTATGACAGTGAGGCTGGCAAAGGAGAATATATCTACTGCACTTCACTTAAAGAAATTGGTTGTATGCCTAAATTGCAGACAATTAGTAGTTCGGCATTTGAAGGATGTAGTGCACTTGCAAGTATTGGCGACCTGTCCAGCGTGACAAGCATCGGAAACAGTGCCTTCAGCGGATGCAGCTCGCTTGCAAGCATTGGCGATTTGCCTAATGTGACGAGCATCGGGGACAGCGTATTCTACAATTGCAGTTCGCTTGCAAGCATTGGCGATTTGCCTAATGTGACGAGCATCGGGGACAGCGTATTCTACAATTGCAGTTCGCTTGCAAGCATTGGCAACATGCCTAATGTGACAAGCATCAGCAGGGGTGCGTTTAGCGATTGCAGTGCACTTGTCAGCATAGGCGACCTAAGCAGTTTGACAGAAATTCCTGAAAGCCTGTTTGCTGGCTTAAGCAATCTGGTATCCGTGGGCGACTTGAGCAGCGTGAAAATTATAGGTGACAGTGCATTTGGTAGGTATAGATACCGCAACAGTGAAACTGGAGAGGTAAAATATATCTACTGCACATCACTTAAGCGCATAGGTGACATGCCGAATTTGACCCAAATAGGAAATTATGCGTTTGAAGGTTGTAGCGCGCTTAAAAAAATCGGTGACATGAATAACTTGATGAGTATTGGAAGGAATGCATTCTATGAATGCAGTGCACTTGAGAGCATTGGCAATTTAAATAGTGTGACGAATCTTGAATACAGAGCATTTTATAGTTGTAGTGCGCTAAAAACTATTGGTAATCTATTTAACGTGATGAGCATTGGCGAAGATGCATTTGCAGGGTGTTCATCATTGGAAAGCATCGGTGATTTACCTAACGTAAAGAGTATTGGCAATGGAGCATTTGGCGGAGCTAATATTTGGGAAAATGGTAATTCCATAGGAGTTCTCTACTGTACATCGCTTAAGAGTGTTGGCGATATGCCGAAACTGGAGACAATTGGAAGCGGCGCGTTTTATAGATGTACTGCACTTGAAAGCGTGGGCGATATGAGCAGTGTCATAGATATTGACTATTTCGCATTTGAGGGCTGCGCTGCCCTTAAGAGCATAGGCGATATGAGCAGTGTAACGAGCATTGGTCGAGGAGCGTTCACTGCTTGCGCATCACTTGAGAGAATTGGCGATATGCCGAAGTTGCAAACATTGGATGTAATAGCGTTTTCCAACTGTGACTCACTGAAGAGCGTTGGCAATATGGGGAAACTTACAACTATTGGTGAGAGTGCGTTTTTCAATTGCGGTGCTTTAACAAGTGTTGGAGAAATTAAAAGCATAACAAATATTGGAGATTTTGCGTTCTATGACTGCATCTCCCTCGAATCCATCGGCGCTCTCCACAGTGTCACCGAAATCGGTAATGCTGCCTTCTACAACTGCCCCTCCCTCACCCTCCGAGTCCTCCCCAACTCCTACGCCGAGCAGTATGCCAAATCCAACAACATCAAATACACCTACATCGAGGACTAATCCCCCGCGCCGTCGGTATCCCCTTACCGGCGGCGCATTTTCACTTCCTAAACAAATCCCCCAAATTGTCAGGCGAAAAAATCCCCCTCCTTGCAGGAATGCGCCCCCTTCGCGGCGAATCAACATAGAAACGGCAGCTGTCTGCCGCGAAAATCAAAATGCAAGCAATCCGCCGATTTGGCGAATGTGAAGGGAGCGCTGTTTATGTTGGATTTGGGCGAAAATTTGCGGAGGCTGATTCTGGCGAGCGTCGGGGTCGCGGCGGTGACGAAGGAAAAGGGCGCGGATGTGCTGAATGAACTGGTCAAAAAAGGCGAACTGACCATTGAACAGGGCAAGGTGCTCAACGAGGAACTCAAGCACAATATTAAGGATGCCATCCGCAAGAATGTGACGATTGTCACGCCGCCGGATGACGTGATTTCGGCGGTGGATTCGCTCTCCGACGAGCAGCTGGAGGCGCTGAAGGCCCACATTGCGGCGCGCGAGGCGACGAAAAAGACGGCGGCATCGGCAGAATCCGATGAACCGGCATCCGGTGCACCGGCATCCGGTGATTCGGCATCCGACGAGACGACCGAGAACTGAGGGCAGACAGCATATGACAGAGAAGGAACAGCAGCCGGTTACGCCGGAAATCCCTACCGAAGCGGCGGACAAGCCCGAAAGTGACAATCCGCCGAAAAACGAGCGCCGCCGCGGTGAAAATCAGGCGGAGCGGGAGCGGACAATCGCCCAGAATCGCCAGCGCCTGCGCGAAATTGTGGACGTGGTGCGCAAGCATGACATCCTGCACGGCATCACGCCGGAAAAACTCTGCGCCATCATCGAGGATCTTGGCCCGACGTTCATCAAGCTGGGGCAAATCCTCTCCATGCGGTCGGATATTCTGCCGCGGGACTACTGCGAGGCGCTGAAAAAGCTGCGCTCGAACGTGTCGCCCATGCCCTTTGAGCAGGTGCAGCGCGTGGTGGAAACCTCCTACGGCTGCCCGATGGAGGAAGTGTTCGCGTCGTTTGACGAGAAGGCGCTGGGCAGTGCGTCCATTGCGCAGGCGCACGCCGCCATCCTCAAAAGCGGGGAGAGCGTCGTCGTCAAGGTGCAGCGCGAGGGCATCCACGAGGTCATGAGCCGCGACATCATCCTGCTCAAACAGGCGTGCAAGGTGCTGAAGTACACCCCCGCCGGCAGTCTGGTGGACTTCAATCAGGTGCTGGACGAAATGTGGGTTGTTGCGCAGGAAGAAATGAATTTCCAGACCGAAGCGGCGAATCTGGAGCGCTTCCACGCGCTGAATCAGGACGTCGTGTTCGTCACGTCGCCGATTCTCTACCGCGCGTACACCACAACGAACGTGCTGGTGATGGAGCGCATCGACGGCATGGGCATCGACGAACACGACAAGCTGGTGGAAGCCGGCTACGACCTCGCGGAAATCGGCGCGAAGCTGGCGGACAACTACGTCCGGCAGATTATGGAGGACGGCTTCTTCCACGCTGACCCGCATCCGGGCAACATCCGCATCCGCGACGGTAAAATCGTCTGGCTCGACATGGGCATGATGGGCAGCTTGAACGAAAAGGAACGCAAGCTCATCGGCAACGCGATTGTCGGCGTGGCGCGCGGCGATATTGCCCTTGTGCGCGATGCGGTGCTGGGGCTGGGCGAATTCCACGGCACGGCGGACAAAAAGCAGCTCTACCGCGACATTGAGGCCATGCTGGATAAGTACGGCTCGGCGGATTTGGGCACGATGGACTTGGCGGAAGTGTTCGAGGACATGACCAGCGTCATGAAGACGAACGGCATCGCCATGCCCAGCAGCCTGACGATGCTTGCGCGCGGTCTGGCGACGATTGAGGGCGTCGTCGCTGACCTCAGCCCCGAACTAAACATCATGAACGTCATCACCGCGCGCATCGGCGACCAGATGTTTGACAACGTGGACTGGCGTGCGCTCCTGACGCAGGATGCCCGCGCCATCTATGAGAGCAGCCGGAAGTCGCTGGAAATCCCCGCGCTGCTGGCGGATATCCTGCGCACAGGCTTAAAGGGCGAGGCGAATCTCGGCGTTGAGCATCACGCGGGCGAGGACGTCCGCAAGCTCGTTATTGCCATGGTGCGCAAGCTCTGCCTGATGCTGCTGTCGCTGGGGCTGCTCATCTTCGGCGGCGCGGTCGCAGGAAACGGCCCGCAGGTGTTTGGCTTGTCCATATACAGCAGCGGCTGCTTCGTGCTGGCGCTGTGTGCCGCCGGATTTGCGCTGTGGAACAAGAAAAAATGATGGAAATTCCTTTTGCATTGTTGACACGTCAATAAAAATGCGCTACAATGGGTTGTGACAACGAAGAGGAGGAACAATCCATGCGCGTGGATAAATCCGTGATTGTGCTGTTTCGGCAGATGAACCTGTTTCTGAACCGGGAATTGCTGGACGAGAAGCTGACCTCGTCGGACGTGCTGTATCTGGCGCTGCTGTATGAGCAGGACGGGCGCACGCAGGACGAGATGGCGGAGGCGTACACGGTGGATCGCGCCGCGACGACCCGCAGCCTGCAGGGCTTGGAGAAGAAGGGGCTTGTGCGGCGGGAAGTGGATACGTTCGACCGACGGATTCGGCGGGTGTATCTGACGGAGAAAGCGATGCAGTACCGCGCGGCGATACGGCGGATGGCGGATGACCTGGCGGATGCGCTGTTTGAGGGCATGAGTGAGGAAGAAGTGAAAGCGTTCATGGAGCAGGTGGAAGCGATGGGGCAGAGGGCGCGTATGTTAAACCAGCGCCAAGAGCGCCTGAAAGCGCAGGGAATAGACAAGTAAGGGAAGCGCGACCAAGCCGGGCAGCCAAAAAAGGGTCAAGGGACAATGTCCCTTGCAGGGTCAAGGGGCGGCGCCCCTTGTGGGGTTTGGGGCAACGCCCCGACCGTTTCACGGGCGACCAGTATGCCAAATGCGCTCAACAAAGGCGCAGGCAGCGAAGCGTCCCTGCCAGTAACTTCGCGCTCCCTCAGGAGCGCCCCTCAACTTGCTTTCCCTATAACTTGCATATTGTCGCGCCCATTGGCGCGACCGACCATCCCAAAACAAAAATAAACGGCAGGTGCAGAGAATTTCTCACACCTGCCGTCTTTTTAGCCCTTGTTAAACCTCCGGATTCAGCACAAACGCGCCCACCGTCATCTCGTCGCCGTACAGCACAATCACCATGTCATACGGGTTTGTTTCGTCCTCCGCCACTTCGATGCCCTTGCGGATGAGTGTGCAGTACCAGTTCGTCCCCGTGATGGGTTCGGGCATCCCGCTCAGATTGCGAATGACGCTGATGTCGTAGTCCGCCGGATTCAGCCCGCACGCCGCGAGAATCGCCTGCAAGCGCGCATCCAGCGCCGTATCCGCCGTGTAAGCGGCATCGTTCGGGTCAAAATAGCCTGTCAGGATGGCATGAAGGTCGTCCGCCGACGCAATGCCGTAGATGCGCTGACGTGCCGCCAGACTGTCCTCGGAATCGAAGCGAATCATGCCGATGGCGTCGTACACGTCGGCGCTGACCAGCAGTTCAGCCTCGGTCAGCTCGTCCGCATAGCGCGTCACCATGTCGTCGAAATGCTCCTTGTAGACAATCTCAATGTCGTTGTCCAGCGGCGCGCCGGAAACGGCGTCGGTGGATTCGGCGGTCGCCACCGTCCAGCAGGAGAAAATCAGCAGTACAGCCAAGAGAACAGAAGAAAACTTTTTCATGCGTGTCGCCCTTTCTATGATGTAATACTATTTCCAGAGACGTCGGCGCGGAATTGCATCCCTCCTTTCAATCGGATTTGCCCGCTCTGGAAAGTGGAAAGCAACAATACAGTTGTTCAAAAAAACAATATGAGTATAGTGTAGCACAAATGTTTGAACAATGTGCAAATAGAATGAAAATAAAATGTTAAATCTATTGATTATAAAAGCATAATATTGATACATCATGAACCACTTTCCCTCATTTTCCGCCCCCCTCTTGCATAAACGCCCAAAATAGCGTATACTGTGGTCAGGAAAGAAGAAAGGCAGGGGACAAGCGTGCAGCAGAAATCCAGCGGAGGAATGACGACAAAGCGGCTGATTGCCATGATTGCGCTTGCCGTACTGGCGGTCGCGGTCATCGTGTTCGCCGTGCGCGAAATCCGGCTCTATGGCGATGTGCAGGTGGAGCAGAGCCGCACGCCGACGCCTGTGCCGGGGTACGGCAACGTCATGCAGGTCACGATTGACCCGTCCCTGCCCACGCCCGTGCCGGTGCTGCGTTCCGGCGCGCAGGGAGAAGCCGTCTGGCAATTGCAGGAGCGCTTGCAGGCGTTGGGCTATTTGACCGGCAGCGTCGATGGACAGTTCGGCCCGGCGACAAAAGAGGCGGTGCAGCTGTTCCAGCGCCAGCATGGACTGACGGCGGACGGCATCGTCGGGGAAGATACGCGCGAGCTGCTCTATTCTGACAGTGCGCAGCCGTATGCCACGCCGACGCCCGCGCCCACCCAAGCCGCGCAAGTCACCGAAGCTCCCGCAGCGGATGATATGATCCTCCTGACGGCGGAGGCGGAAAACACAATCCCGGTTGGCTTCACGGCGGATGGGCTTCCGCTGCTGGTCAACCGGGATTCTCCTTTGCCTGATGATTATCAGCCGCAGCAGCTGGTCAACATGCGCGACTACTGTGACAGCAGCATCGTGAGTATCAAGGGCAGCGAAATCGAGGGCGAGCAGATTGCGGTGGATGCGCTGCTGGCAATGCTTATGCAGGCGCAGTCGGAAGGGCTGACATCATGGCAGATCAGCGCGGGATACCGAAGCGTCGCCTATCAGCAGAAGCTGTTCGACGACAAGGTGTACAGCTATCGTCAGCAGGGCATGACTGGCGCACAGGCGCGGAGTGCGGCGCGCAAACTCGTCGCAGAACCCGGATGCAGCGAGCATCACACCGGGCTGGCGTTCGACATCACCGTGCCGGGCACGTCCTTCGGCGGCACGAAACAGGCAAAATGGCTGGAAGAACACTGCTGGGAGTGGGGATTCATCCTGCGCTACCCGGCGGACAAGACCGCCATCACCGGCATCACGAATGAGCCGTGGCACTTCCGCTACGTTGGGGTGGATGCGGCGATGGAGATGCGGGAGACGGGGGAGTGCCTGGAAGAGTATGTGGAGAGAAAACAGAAGGAGCAGCAATAACCCAACAGCAGGAAGATGAGAACTGCATGGCAGCCGCGAATGGGTGTCGAGAGGGTCGAAGACCCTTCGCAGAGTCCAGAGACAGCGTCTCTGGCAAGGTTTGGGGCAGCGCCCCAAGGTCGCCATTACACCATCGTATCCAGTGCCATCATGAGGACAAAGCCCGCCAGCGTCGCGAGAACCATCAGACGCTGCCGCGGGCATTTTTGGCATTCCGGCAGAAGCTCCGCCAAGATGACTGTCACCATGGCGCCGCCGGAGAGCGAAAGCAGCAGCGGCAGGGCGGCGCGGACGTGAATCGCCAGCAGTGCGCCCAGAATCCCCGCAAGCGGCTCGACTGCGCCGGATAACTGTCCGAAGAAGAACGAACGGCGGCAGGAATAACCGTCGCGGCGGAGCGGCAGACTGACCGCCGCCCCTTCAGGGAAGTTTTGCAGCGCAATGCCGATGGCAAGCATCCACGCGCTGCGCCACGCCGCCCCGCCGGGGGACGCCAAAGCACCGAACGCGCAGCCGACCGCCAAGCCTTCGGGAATGTTGTGCAGGGTGATGCTGCCAATCAGCAGAACGGTTCTGCGGCGCACGTCGGACAGCGGCGTTCGGCGCATCCGGCGTGAAAGCAGCGCATCCGCCAACAGCACGAGCAGCCCGCCGAGCAGAAATCCGCCGCTGCACATCAGGAGCGGGCTTTGCCGGAGGGACTGCGCGGACGTCAGCGCGGGCGCAAGGAGCGAAAAGTACGACGCGGCGAGCATGATGCCCGCACCGAGCGCCATCAGCAGGTTCATCACGCTTGGGTGAAATCGCCGGAGCGGGAATACGAGCGCCGCACCCAGCGCCGTCAGCAGATACATAAGCAGCGTCGCGAGAATAGCGGCGGACAGGGGGGATAAAATCATCAGAAACACATCCTTCCAAATAGAAAATTGCAGCACCGAACAAACGGCAGGAGGATTCTGCCTTCATCATACGCCGAGGATGGAAAAAAGTGCGGAAAGTCAACCGGATGCATCCAGCGTCAAAAAAAGATGAAAAACCTTCCGCCTGAAAGCAGGAATTTCGCCGAAAACGTAGAAAGAATAAGGGTTGCAATTTTGGCTTGAAGGATTTTTTTTGCCTTTGGGCTTTCAGAAAGTGTGAGTGTGATTCAAGCATGACCCAAGTCCCCTACACCCTGCGCGTTCTGGCGGGCGAAACGGAAACCCGTTACGGTGAGCGGCTGTATCACAGCGGCGCAGTGCATATTGTGGAGAAGAGCGCAAAGCGCCTGAGCTGCAAGGTCGCGGATGGCGAAATGTACGATGTGGTATTCACCGACGACGGCGAAAGCCGGTGTAACTGCCCGATTTACGAGGAAGCCGGCGCGTGCCGGCATGTGGTGGCGGCAATGATCAAGTGTCAGGATGAAGGCGCGATGGGCGATATGGTGCGCCGCAAGGCGGAAGCGGCCGGCCCGAAGCTGATGGCGGCAATGGATCGCGCGCTGCCGGAGGAGGGCACCATCCACATGGAGGTTCGCCTGACCCTCGAACCCGTGCGCGACCAGATTACGCCCCGTATCCGCATTTGCCTGCTGATTGGCGAAGAACGCCTGTATGTGGTCAAGTCGATTCCACAGATGATTGATGCCATTGACACCCAGACGCCTGTGGAGTATGGCAAGGGCTTCGTGTTTCACCCGGAATGGATGCGCTTCGGCACGGTGCAGGAGCGGATTTTGAAGATTCTGCGCGCGCTGTGTCTGGCGCAGAAGGAAGCTGGCGCGCTCCTGCGCGGCGCGGAACAGCGTGATTTGGCGCTGCCGGAGCCGTTCGCGGAGGAAATCCTGCGGGAGCTGATGAACACGCCGTTTCGCCTGAAGGTCGGGGAAAAGACGGTTGCGGTCAAGCCTGTGCGCGCAAGGAAGATCCCCTTGCAGTTCCGCGTCTCCAGCGACTTGCACGGCTTGACGGTCGTCGCCATGTTCCCCAAGGAATTCCGTCCGCTGCTGCCGTCCTGTTCCTTCGCGCTGGTGGGGGAGAACGTCGTGGCGGTGGAGGAGCAGCAGCGCGGCGTGCTGCGCGTGCTGTATCAGGAGCAGTTGGGCGGACAGTGCAGCTTCGACTATCCCGTGCGCGAGGCGGCGCGTGTGATGGGCGAACTCGTACCGTTCCTGAAACTGACCGGGCTGGTGGAAATCTCCGATGAGCTGCGCCGTCAGCTGATTCAACTGCCGCTGGTGGCGCGTGTGTATCTTGACCGTTCTGCCAATGGTCGCGATGTGGTGGCGCGGGCACAGTTCCGCTACGGCGATCGCACCATTGACCCGTTTGACGAAACGCCCCTGCCGGAGAATCTCCCGCGCGGCGAAAAACTGCTCCTGCGCGACGCGGCAGCGGAACGCAAGGTGCTGGATGCGCTGGGGGCGGCGGGCTTCATCGTCAGCAAAGGGCATGTGTATTTGACGGGGCAGGAAGCCATTTTCAACTTCGTCAGCGAAGGCTTGCAGCATTTGCAGGAGCTGGCGGAAGTGTACCTGTCCAACGACTTCAAGCGCATGACGCCGCGCAAGCCGAAATTTGCGGGCAAAATGCGCTTGAACGGCTCGGCGCTGGAGCTGAAATTCACCCAGGACGACGAACCCGCGCAGGAAATCCTTGCAATTATGGAAGCACTGGCGCGCCGTCGCCGCTATTTCCGCCTGAAAGACGACTCGTTCCTTGATTTGTCCGCGATGGACGAGTGGCTGCCGCTGGCGGATTCCATCTTCGAGGCGGCGCAGGCGGAGGGTGCGGAGTCGGTCGCGATGGGGGACGACACCATCCGCCTGCAGGCGTACCGTGCGTGCTATCTGCAAAGCCTGCTGGAGAGCCTTGGACTGCCCATCGAGGTGGATGAAAAGACGCAGGAAACCGTTCGTCTGCTGACCGACCCCGGCAAGGTGCAGGACGTGAAGCTGCCCGACGGCTTGAGCCTGCGCCCGTATCAGGAACGCGGCTTCCAATGGCTGCTGGCGCTTGACCGGCTGCACATGGGCGGTGTGCTGGCGGACGACATGGGCTTGGGCAAAACCGTGCAGGTGATTGCGCTGCTGATGGCGACGCGGCAGGAAGGGCAGGTCAGCCTTGTTGTCGCGCCGACGACGCTGACATATAACTGGCTGAGCGAACTTGGCCGCTTTGCGCCGGATTTGTCGGTGATGGTGCTGGGCGGTTCGGCGGCACAGCGCGCCAGCCAGATTCGCCACGTCAAGGAAGCGCACGACGTGGATGTGCTGATTACGTCCTACCCGCTGATTCGGCAGGACATCGAACAGCTGACGACGATTGAGTTCCGCTTCGCTATCTTAGACGAAGCGCAGCACATCAAAAACGCGGGCAGCAAGGGCGCGCAGGCGGTTCGCCAATTGCAGGCGCAGACGCGCTTTGCCCTGACGGGTACGCCGCTGGAAAACGGCGTGGGCGAACTGTGGAGTATCTTCAACTTCGTCCTGCCGGGGTATCTGCTCAGTTACAGCGCGTTCCTGCGCCGCTATCAAGATGGAACGGACGCGGAGGATTTGCGCCGGCGCATCAGCCCGTTCCTCATGCGCCGCCTGAAGAAGGAAGTGCTGACGGAGCTGCCGGACAAGATCGAATCCGTGTTCACGGCGCAGATGAGCCCGGAACAGGCGAAGGTATACGAGGCGACGATGATGCGGCTGCGTCAGCGCGTGGACTCCATCGTCAAGGAAAAGGGCTTCGAGCGTGGGCGCACGGAGGTGCTTGCGGCGATTACCCAGCTGCGCGAAATCTGCTGTCATCCGTCGCTGGTTTTGGACGACTATACGGGTACATCCGGCAAGCTGGATATGCTGCTGGATATGCTGCCGGAAGCAATTGCGAAGGGGCGGCGTGTGCTGCTGTTCAGCGCGTTCACCTCGATGCTCAAAATCCTTCGCCGCGAGCTGGATGATGCGGGTTATGAAACGATGTACCTGGATGGCGACACGCCCGCACAGCGCCGCGTAGAGATGGCGGAGCAGTTCAACGCGGGGCAGGGACAGATTTTCCTGATTTCGCTCAAGGCGGGCGGTACGGGTCTGAACCTGACGGGCGCGGACATGGTGATTCACTACGACCCGTGGTGGAATCCGGCGGCGGAAGATCAGGCAACCGACCGCGCGTACCGCATTGGGCAGACGCGCAAGGTGGAGGTGATTCGTCTGGTAACACATGCTTCGATTGAGGAGCAGGTGGTTGCGCTGGGGCAGCGGAAGAAAGCGCTGTTTGACCAGCTGATTAAGCCGGGGGAATCCATGGTGGGCGGACTGTCGCCGCAGGAGATTATGTCCTTGTTCCAGTGAGGGAAAAGGGCAAAAAGCCTGGTTCTTCACGGAAAGTTGTGGGGAGCAAACAAGGGCTTAGGCGAAGCACCAAAAAGCTGC
>ULTJ01016796.1_pt1 | contig 15166 bp, 10 predicted proteins | sample 1957491 | NCBI WGS metagenome assembly ULTJ01 (sample SAMEA4835731, study PRJEB28245) | human gut metagenome | biome: gut microbiome; material: fecal sample | place: Denmark | collected 2008 | reverse complement strand
AAAAAGCCGCTAAATTTTTCCCGATGTACTTTGAGTTGCAGGACAAGAAGAAGGAGTTGAATGATAAAGCTTGGGAATTAATTCGCAAAGGAAAAGACGAGAAGACTACCGAAGCCCAATATGACGAGATAATGGAGGGTGTATATGATGCGCGTATTGCTTCCGACCGTTTGGAAAAAACATATTTCGGAAAGTTCAAGAAGGTGCTTTCCGCCAAGAAACTCTATCTGGTGCAAAAGGCTGAAATGCGCTTTCATCGGGAGTTGCTGAAAGGAATGCAGCGTGGCGGGGGGAGAGATAAAGCTCCGAAACGCTAGTAAAGCAAGATATAAGAACACATCATCTGTTGGCATGAAACAGACCGTCTGTTTGCATGAAACAGATGATGTGTTGAGGTGAAATAGACTATCTGTTTGAGGTAAACAGATGGTCTATTTTTTTGTCTCCAATGCTTTGGCTTCATTCCATAGCTTATCCATTTCCTCGAGCGTCATGTCGTGCAGGTTTTTACCCTCTTTGATGCTATGCGCTTCTACATAGTTGAAGCGGTGAATGAATTTCTGGTTAGTCCTCTCCAAGGCATTATCGGGATTGATTTTATAGAGGCGCGCGGCATTGATAAGGCTGAACATCACATCGCCGAATTCCGCTTCCGCTTTGTCCTTATCCATGTGGGCGACTTCCGCCTGGAATTCCTGTATCTCTTCTTTTACCTTGTCCCATACTTGTTCGCGCTCTTCCCAGTCGAAACCTACATTGCGGGCTTTGTCCTGAATGCGATAAGCCTTGATGAGCGACGGTAAGGAGGCAGGTACACCACTTAAAACGGTTTTGTTGCCACCTTTTTCTTTCAGTTTCAATTGTTCCCAGTTCTCGGAAACCTGTCCGGCGGTTTCGGCTTTTACATCACCGAATACATGTGGATGGCGGAAGATAAGTTTCTCACAAAGGCGGTCGCACACATCTTTTATATCGAAATCACCCGTTTCCGAACCAATCTTGGCATAGAAAGCCACGTGAAGCAGTACATCGCCCAGCTCTTTGCAGATATCACTTTTGTCATTGCGCATCAAAGCGTCGCAAAGTTCGTAAGTTTCTTCGATGGTATTGGGACGCAGGCTTTCATTCGTCTGTTTGCGATCCCAGGGACATTTCTCGCGTAGTTCATCGAGTATGTCAAGGAAGCGTCCAAAGGCTTCCATTTGTTCTTTTCTTGTAGACACGATATGATTATAGTTAATGATTAATTTTTAATTATAAATTGATAGGTATTCAATTCTTTATTCTTAATTGTTCTTTCCAGTTTTCATAGGAGATGAGCAATCCTATTACTTCGGAGTAGTTCTTTCGTCCGCTTTCTATTTTGTTACCTTTCAGATACAAGTCGTATATCCAATTCTGAATATCTCCGATGAGTGGGCTGTACTTTTCCATCCAGTACTTTTGATTAGCCCTTGCCAATTCGATAATTTCAGGACGTATACGGTTAAAAAGTTTCGTATATTCTTCTTCGGTCATCAGTCGGCGGGCATTGCCCAGTACATGTGAGAGTATAGAAAAATAGCCACTGAAGCGGATGCCCCGGGCTTGTGAGCGAGTACAAACCTGATAGGCGTAGAAATTAGCTTCTGCTTCGCTGGTGATACCCAGCAGATGCGCCAGCTCGTGAGCGTAAGTGGCGGGATACTGTGGAGGTAGCAAGTCTCCGTTCAGCGTGAACTCACAAAAGAACGGTCCCATGCTGCCGGTGACGCCTACCTTGGATATCAACGGGGTGAAGAGCATAGTCTTTACGCGCGGCGATTGGTGGGGAGGACGGTGTACGCCCAGCGTATCGCTGATTTGGTCATAAGCCCGGACGCTTTCCCGGCAGACAAGCGGTTCGTTGATAGAAGTAACGTTAGTATAGGAGGCATTCAGGTTGTCGATATATGTATCTACAAACTTCCCGAAATTTTCGGGTGTATAAGCGGTATAGGGGATACCTGTGCGTTCGTAGAAATTCTGTTGTGAATAGTTCAATCCCCATGCCAGGTAGAACCATACATATACCCACAACAAATACTCAAAGTCATTCAACAGAATACGTTTCCATTTCTTTTTCAGGCGGAAACGTGCATAGATAGGATATAAGATAACTCCGGCTATACTGAGAAATATGAATAAATCACCAATGGCAAACGGGAACAAATTAGAAAATCCGGATAAGGAGTAGGAGATGACCGGATATACGGACCTGGCGTAAGTTTCTCCCCATCCGGTTATCAATTGGGTAAGCACGGTGAGAACCAAAAGCAAACCTAAAAGTAGAGAAGTTTTTGATATATTATTATTCATCTTTATTTCTTTTCTGATGCGTTACGATAAATAATTGAGCAAAGATATACAATTCTTTTTATAGCTTTTGTCGGAGAAAGCTTTTAATTTAGTAATTTTGTGCCCGTTATGCCTAATAAATAAAATTATAGATAGAAATAAAAACATGGAATTAGCAAGTAAGTACAATCCCGCTGACGTGGAGGGAAAGTGGTACCAATATTGGTTGGACCATAAATTATTCAGTTCAAAACCTGATAGCCGTGAGCCTTACACGATTGTTATCCCACCTCCTAACGTAACCGGTGTGTTGCACATGGGACACATGCTTAATAATACCATTCAAGATATCCTGGTTCGCCGTGCGCGTATGGAAGGTAAGAATGCTTGTTGGGTGCCGGGTACCGACCACGCTTCTATCGCTACCGAAGCAAAGGTTGTGAATAAGCTGGCTGCTCAGGGCATCAAGAAGACTGACCTTACTCGTGATGAGTTTCTGAAACATGCTTGGGAATGGACGGATGAACATGGCGGCATCATCTTGAAGCAGCTTCGTAAACTGGGTGCTTCCTGCGATTGGGAGCGTACCGCTTTCACGATGGATGAAAAACGTAGCGAAAGTGTGCTAAAGGTATTTGTAGACCTTTATAATAAAGGGTTGATTTATCGTGGTGTCCGTATGGTAAACTGGGACCCGAAAGCTTTGACCGCCCTTTCTGACGAAGAGGTTATCTATAAGGAAGAACACAGCAAGTTGTATTATCTGAAGTATATGGTAGAGGGTGATTCTGAAGGGCGTTATGCCGTAGTGGCTACTACTCGTCCTGAGACTATCATGGGAGATACGGCAATGTGCATTAATCCTAATGACCCGAAGAATGCCTGGTTGAAAGGTAAGAAAGTAATTGTTCCGTTGGTTGGTCGTGTTATTCCGGTTATCGAAGACGATTATGTAGATATTGAATTCGGTACAGGTTGTTTAAAAGTAACCCCTGCCCATGATGTGAACGACTACATGCTGGGCGAGAAATATAATTTGCCGAGTATCGACATCTTCAATGATAACGGTACACTCAGTGAAGCGGCCGGACTGTATGTCGGAATGGATCGTTTCGATGTGCGCGAGCAGATAGAGAAAGATCTTGCTGCTGCCGGATTGTTGGAGAAAGTGGAAGCTTATACCAACAAGGTCGGTTGTTCTGAACGTACCAATGTACCCATCGAGCCGAAGCTCTCTATGCAATGGTTCCTGAAGATGCAGCATTTTGCTGATATGGCATTGCCTCCGGTAATGAATGATGAGTTGAAGTTCTATCCTGCTAAGTATAAGAATACCTACAAGAATTGGTTGGAGAACATCAAGGACTGGTGTATCAGCCGCCAGTTGTGGTGGGGACATCGTATTCCGGCTTATTTCCTTCCGGAAGGCGGATATGTAGTAGCCGCTTCCATTGAAGAAGCTTTGAAACTGGCAAAAGAAAAAACAGGTAATAATGCACTGACCGAAGCTGATTTGTGTCAGGATGAGGACTGCTTGGATACTTGGTTCTCTTCTTGGTTGTGGCCTATCTCTCTATTTGACGGTATCAATAATCCGGGTAATGAAGAAATCAACTACTATTATCCTACCAGTGATTTGGTGACAGGACCGGATATCATCTTCTTCTGGGTGGCCCGAATGATTATGGCAGGTTATGAATATGAGGGTAAAATGCCTTTCAAGAATGTGTACTTCACAGGTATCGTTCGCGATAAGCAGGGACGTAAGATGTCCAAGTCGCTTGGAAACTCTCCTGATCCGCTGGAGCTGATTGAAAGATTTGGCGCTGACGGTGTACGTATGGGAATGATGCTTTCTGCTCCTGCCGGTAATGATATTCTTTTCGATGATGCGCTTTGCGAACAGGGGCGTAATTTCTGCAATAAGATATGGAATGCATTCCGTCTGATTAAGGGGTGGGAAGTAAGTGCGGAGGTTGCAGTACCCGAGTCGGCAGAGTTGGCAATGCGTTGGTTTGAGGTTAAGCAAAATGCGGTAGCTGTCGAAGTGGCGGATTTGTTCAGCAAGTATCGTCTGAGTGAAGCATTGATGGCTGTTTATAAACTATTCTGGGATGAGTTCTCTTCCTGGTATCTGGAAATGATAAAGCCCGCTTATGGTCAGCCTATCAGTAAGAAAGTATATGAAACGACGATTGCTTACTTCGATAATCTGTTGCATCTGTTGCATCCTTTCATGCCGTTTATTACGGAAGAGTTGTGGCAGCATATCTCCGATCGTAAGGAAGGTGAGAGCCTGATGGTAAGTCCTATCTCTTCTTCTACTGCGAAGATGGATGAAAGCATTGTTCAACAGTTCGAGGTAGTAAAAGAGATTATCAGTAATGTTCGTTCCATTCGTTTGCAGAAGAACATCGCTCAGAAAGAAGCATTGCAGTTGCAGATTGTCGGTGAAAATCCGGTTGCCCCATTCAATTCTGTCATCGTGAAGATGTGTAATTTTTCTGCCATCGATGTAGTAGAAAACAAAGCAGACGGCGCCGCTTCATTTATGGTTGGAACAACGGAATATGCAGTGCCTTTGGGTAATATGATTGATGTGGAAGCTGAAATAGCCCGTATGGAAGCTGAACTGAAACATAAGGAAGGTTTCTTGCAAGGTGTCATGAAGAAGCTGAGCAATGAAAAGTTTGTGAACAATGCACCCGCTGCCGTTCTCGAGTTGGAACGCAAAAAGCAGGCTGATGCTGAAAGTATCATCAATTCTTTAAAGGAAAGCATCGCTGCTCTGAAAAAAGCTTGATTTTACATTTAAACAGATATGGAGAAGTCCGGATTTCTAACAGAGTCCGGACTTCTTTTTATTCTTGATGTCAGGTATATAATATAAGTAAATGGATATGATTAAGCATGGATACTTATCTTGAATATCTCCGTTTGGTATTTATTTCTCTAATAACTCTTTCAGAAATGTATCCAGTTCTTCGTCCAGTCCTTTCAGCAATTCTTCATTTACCAATAACGTGTCGTCGTCCATCAGCAGGAGTTCGGCAACAGTCTCTTTATCTTCGTCTACCAGAACAAAAGAGAAAGGTTTCATGATAGTCAGCTTGTCGAAAAGACCATTGTTTTTCAGGTTGCAAAGAAGGTTACTCAAACCACGTTCCATACTTTCATAAAAATCATCCCCTTCGTAAGACATCCATTCCTCAATGGTGGCGTTTGCCAATTCTTCGTCTTCATCATCGAAAATGATAAATTCACCGGTACCTTGATTGGTTTGCAGATGAATATCTGTAACGATAGATTGTTCACAACCGCAAGCATACTTACTGATTGCCTGTTTTATGGTAGCCTCGAGGATAGTTAATACTGATTGACTGAGTTTCATAATTGCCTTTCTTTCTTAATAGATGTTCAAAGGTAGGGAAAATAATGAATAAAGAATAATGAATGATTAAAAATCATCATTAAATCTCTGCATTTGCATGTTCAGGCGTGATATTCCTTCCTTTCTCTCCTTCAATTCGGTCACATACAAAGTAGTAAACACATAGTTGGGGAGGTCTCCTGTTCCCAGTTGTGACAAGTCGCGCCTGTCTACCCCGTCTATCTCGCGTGCTTCAGTCTGAGCCTTCAAAGCCCAGTCGGTAGCGGTTTCTATGCTGTCCTGCATTTCATATCCTAAAGCCAAGTTATAGGCAGCCCGCATTTTTTGTTTACCCTTCTTTGTCTGATAGGTTTGTTTCCATAACTCGATGGCTTTGTCCCATCTCTTTTCCTTGACATAAACGGCTGCATCACGCATGTTCACAGAGCCTCCAACAAACATATATCGGTTAGCGGTCTTCCAGTGGGGGAGGAGATGTTTTACCGGAACTGTTCCGGCAAATTCCGAAGCCTCTTTCAGCATGTCCTTCTCGTTGATAAGACGTGCAAGTACAAAAGTCTCCGTGCCGCCTATTTCATCCCAGAAAATACTGTCATTGCTATTTACGGTCACCATAGGACCTCTGCGATTGGGCAAGTAAACCTTCACGGTAGGATATATCTTTACGTCTACGGTACCATAGTAGGCTCCCATATCAGGTATAAAGTTTATTTTGCGGATAGAACGCATCTGTATGTTTTCCAATGCTATCAGGAAGTCTACGTCCAAGCTTTGAGTAAGTGCATCCACCTCATCCTTAGTCAAAGTGCTTTCGCGGGGGGTGATATCTTTGGCACGCAACGCCGAGTCGCAGATAACGATTTCGTTGAAATAATTCTCGGCGGCAAGTGCATTTGCCAGCGCTTCGGTGGTAATGGAGGCATCACCATTGTAGTAGTCCACTTTTCGTGCCACTTCTGTTTCACTTTTTTTCTTATCTTCTTCGCTGGCTATAAGTTTGTTGTCCGGCACTTCGGGCATATTGTTGACGATAGCCACCCGTTTCAGGGTTTCGGGAAAACTAACTTCAGCAGGCAGCATATAGTCTATTGAAAGTTGTTCTATACTTTGGCATCCGCTTAAAAGCAATAAGCTGAACAGTAGCAGATAATAAGAATATTTGGTCATAGTCTTCATTCTTTGTTCTAAAAACAAAAGTAATCTTTTTACTCGGATAACAAAAAGCCTCGAATAGTTTTTTAACTATTCAAGGCTTTTATTAGTTGAAAGTCGGCTGCACAAAGTCTTGCGTAGAAACTTTCAACTCTTAACTTTCAATTGTTTATGCGTTTCTTCCGTGGCAGTTCTTATATTTCTTACCACTTCCGCAAGGACAAGGATCGTTACGTCCTACCGTTTTTTCCGCACGGATAGGTTCGCGCTTCACTTGTTCGCGTGTATCCTGTTGGGCGGCTGCCTGTTGGTTGGGGTCGCTCAAGTCTTGTTTCTGTTCGCGGTACTTGCTTAAATCCTGGCGCTCTTCCTGTGTTGCCTGGCGGATTTCCTGCGGTTCCTGTACAGGGATTTGTCCACGCATCAAGATAGAAACTGTCTGGTTGTTAATCTTGTCCACCATTACGTCGAACAGATTTACAGACTCCAGTTTATAAATCAACAGCGGGTCTTTCTGTTCGTAACTGGCATTCTGTACGGAATGTTTCAGTTCATCCAGTTCGCGCAGATTTTCTTTCCAAGATTCATCAATGACGTGTAGCAAGATAGATTTCTCGAATGCTTTCACCACTTCCTTACATTCGCTGTCGTAAGCAGCCTTCAGGTTACAGGAAATGTTATACATACGCTTACCGTCCGTGATAGGGATAAGGATGTTTTCGTACATGTGTCCCTGGTTCTCATAAACCTGCTTGATAACCGGATAAGCAATCTGTGCCATGCGCTCAGTCTTACGCTTGAAGAGTTCCATGGCAGCATCGAATGCTCTGTCCGCCAGCGCTTCTTTCTTCTCATTGCGGAATTCTTCTTCCGTGAACGGAGTTTCCATTGCCAGCGTTTGTAGCAAGTCCATTTTGCAATCCTCGTATGTCGGAGTCTCGATGGCATTGGCGCAACGATCCCAAATCATGTTTACGATATCCATGCCGATACGTTCGCCCATCAAAGCGTGGCGGCGTTTGGTGTAAACCACGGTACGCTGCTTGTTCATAACGTCATCATATTCCAACAAACGTTTACGGATACCGAAGTTGTTTTCTTCCACCTTCTTCTGTGCGCGTTCAATGGATTTTGAAATCATGCTGTGTTCAATCATTTCACCTTCCTTGAAACCGAGTCTGTCCATCACGCTGGCGATACGGTCGGAAGAGAACAGACGCATCAAGTCATCTTCCAGAGAGACGAAGAACACAGATGAACCCGGGTCACCCTGGCGTCCGGCACGACCACGCAACTGGCGGTCCACACGACGTGACTCGTGACGTTCCGTACCGATGATGGCGAGACCACCCGCAGCCTTTACTTCCGGGCTCAACTTGATGTCGGTACCACGACCTGCCATGTTGGTAGCAATGGTTACCGCACAACTCAAACCGGCTTTGGCTACGATGTCAGCTTCCTTTTGGTGTAATTTCGCATTCAATACATCATGCTCAATCTTGCGCATAGTCAGCATCTTGCTCAGCATTTCAGAGATTTCTACAGAGGTAGTACCCACCAATACCGGGCGTCCGGCTGCCACCATCTTTTCAATCTCCTCGATAACGGCTTTATACTTTTCGCGTTTCGTCTTATAAACGCGATCGTTCATATCATTACGGGCAATGGGACGGTTTGTCGGGATAACAACTACATCCAGTTTGTAGATGTCCCAGAGTTCGCCTGCTTCCGTTTCGGCAGTACCGGTCATACCGGAGAGCTTGTGATACATACGGAAGTAGTTCTGCAAAGTAATCGTGGCGAATGTCTGTGTCGCAGCTTCCACTTTCACACCTTCCTTGGCTTCGATGGCCTGATGCAAACCGTCGGAATAGCGGCGACCCTCCATGATACGTCCCGTTTGTTCGTCTACAATCTTCACCTGACCGTCGATAACTACATATTCGTCATCTTTCTCGAACATGGTGTAAGCCTTCAGCAACTGGTTGATGGTGTGTACGCGTTCCGATTTGATGGCGAAGTTCGTCATCAGTTCGTCTTTCTTTTCCAAGCGTTGCTCGTCTGTCAGGCTCGTTTCATTTTCCAGTTCGGAAAGCTGGGCGGTGATGTCCGGCAATACAAAGAAAGTAGGGTCTTCGGAGTTACCGCTAATTAAGTCCACACCCTTATCTGTCAGGTCTACACTGTTCAACTTTTCATCAATAACAAAGTACAACGGGTCGGTAACCTCGTGCATACGTTTGTTGTTCTGCTCCATGTAGATTTCCTCGGTCTTGAGCATACCGGCTTTGATGCCCTGTTCGCTGAGGAACTTAATCAACGCCTTGTTCTTCGGCAAGCACTTGTGGCTGCGATACAAAGCAAGGAACCCTTCTTCCACCTCTTTTTTATTGTCGGAAGCGATAAGGCGTTTGGCATCGGCAAGATATTGCGTAGCCAGTCTCTTCTGGGCTTCCACCAGTCTTTCCACCAGCGGGCGGAGTTGTTCAAAGAGTTGGTCGTCCCCTTTAGGCACCGGACCGGAGATAATCAACGGGGTACGGGCATCGTCAATCAATACGGAGTCCACCTCATCGACGATAGCATAGTTGTGCTGGCGTTGTACAAGGTCTTTCGGGCTGATAGCCATATTGTCACGCAGGTAGTCGAAACCAAATTCATTGTTCGTACCGAATGTGATATCTGCCAGATAGGCTTGGCGGCGTGCGTCGGAGTTAGGCTGATGCTTGTCGATGCAGTCCACGCTCAAGCCATGGAACATATACAGCGGGCCCATCCATTCAGAGTCACGCTTAGCCAGATAATCATTCACGGTTACTACGTGCACACCGTTTCCGGTCAGCGCATTGAGGAATACCGGCAAGGTAGCCACCAAGGTCTTACCTTCACCTGTCGCCATTTCAGCAATTTTACCCTTATGCAATACCACACCACCAAATAGCTGTACATCATAGTGTACCATGTTCCATACGGTATCGTTACCACCGGCCACCCAGTGGTTCTGGTAGATGGCTTTGTCACCGTCTATACGTACAAAATCTTTGGTAGCGGCGAGTTGGCGGTCAAAATCGGTAGCAGTCACTACGATTTCTTCATTTTCAGAGAAACGCTTGGCTGTTTCCTTTACAATGGAAAAGGCTACGGGCAATACCTCTTCAAGCGCTTTTTCGTAAGTTTCAAGAATTTCTTTCTCTATCTTGTCTATTTGAGCAAATACCTCTTCGCGGTCTTCCAGTTCGATGCTTTCAACACTGGCTTTCAGTTCCTCTACCTTGGCACGCTGTTCAGCGGCGGCGTCGCGGATATAAGCTTTCAGTTCTTCAGTCTTGGCGCGCAGGGCGTCATTGTCGAGTTTGGCTACTTCAGGATAAGCGGCTTTGATTTTGTCTACCCACGGCTTTATTTCTTTCATGTCGCGGGTGGATTTGTTGCCGAAAATCGAGCTTAAAATTTCATTAAATCCCATTATATATAATTGTTTTTATTATTATTCGATTTATAGAGAGTGCAAAGTTACTGATTTCTATACAGATTACACAGATTTGCACTGATTATTTTAGAGGATTGCACTCTGAATATTCAGCTACGGATTATACGGATAATCACGATTTTAGTAGTTGAGTGCACTTGCCGTGCAGGCATTCGGTGCGCGGATGCGCATGAAGTTTGTTAAAGTCGGTGCTATGCGGTCTGCACTGACGGGAGTATGGATAGTTTCAGCTTTGATACCTCTGCCCATGAGGATAAGCGGTGCCGGTATGTCAGCGGCACGCACCACGCGATTGTCGGTGCTGTTCTCCTGCATGATAGTCCAACCCGGCAACACTTCGATGAGTAAGTCACCTGAACGATGGCGGTGGAACCCGTTGCGTATGCGTTCTATCTGCGGCGACCACGGTCCCAGTAGCAACCGGTAGGCGGAATACGCCTTGTCTACACCGCTGAACTGAACCAGAAATTCGGCAGACTTCTCTTGCAGCTCGGCAAGGTTCAGTTGCTTGTTCTCTATCAATTTATGGTTAAGGTATATCTGTCGGTCATAAAATCCTTCCACATATTGCCCTTCGCCGTAAGTTGCCATCAGATACATGTTCAGCAAAGTGGCGCAACGGTTCAGGTAGAACTCTCCGCCGGGAATGCGGTATATGCCCACGTCAGCGCCCTCCGGGTCGGCATATCCGGTGGAAGTGATGCAGAAAAGCACATTCTGCAAACCCACTTTACGTTCCAGTATGTCCAGCAGGTTGGCAATGCTGCGATCCAGGCGGGCGTATGTGTCCTGCATCTCCATGGCACACTCCTGTGTGCTGCGATGGTTGTAGTTTCCCGCGTAATAGGTCAATGCCAGCAAGTCCGTAATATCATCCCTGCCGATGGTGCTTTTGTCCAATATTTCCTCGGCAAGGCGATTAACCTCGTCGTTCACAAGCGGGCTGGTTATTAACCGTCGGAATTTGTTTTCCTTTTCAATCTCGAACTTATATTTAAAGGCGGAAGTCCGCCATTCCGGCAGGAACGTATAACTTGTGATGGGGTGGATAGGAGTCCATTCCATTTCTTTGATACGGAAGTCGGGCGACTGCTGGTCGTTATACTGGCTGCCCCACCACGGAAATTCCCCGTAATAAGTGGAGCCGCACCATTTTCCCGTCTTGTTGTTCAGCCAGAAAGCGCCGTTTCCGGCATGTCCGGCAGACAGGATGGCGGCATCTCGAAAGGGAGCCACGGCATATACCAGCGCTGCATTCCGTGTAGCTATCTTCAGCTCATCCGCCACGGTAGAGGTCAATAACTGTGAAGGGGAAGAATTATCATCGGTATAGTTGCCCATAAACGCAGGGTCGTCTACGCAATTCTTGGGACGTAAAGTCTTGGAGTCGAGCCAATGTTCGGCAATGATACCGTTCATCGACGGTGTGGCTCCCGTATAAATAGTGGCAATCGCCGAAGCGCGGTCAGTCCCGCAGAAAGGGAATTCTGCCTGGCGGAACACTTTGCCTTCCCGCATCAACCGCTTGAACCCCTTTTCTCCATAGAGAGACGAGAACGCCTCCAGGTAGTCCGTGCGTAGCTGGTCGATAGTCAGAGTTACCACCAGTTTAGGAGCGGCAGGCAGCGATTGGGCTTGCAGACCGCTGAATGTTAATGCGAGTATAGAGGTTATCAGTCCTTTTTTCATTGGAATATCAAGTAAAGCTATTCTCCTTCTCCTTTAGGGGAACGAGGTGTAAGAATTAGGTTGCTTCCTGAACGTATCAGCAAACAAAGTGCCAAAGGTAATACTGCTAGCGGAAATTCTTGCGGTATTGCCGCCCAAAGCAATATAAAAAGTGTTAAAACTATGAAGTTCGCCAGCATATACCGGCTTCTTTGTCTCTTTCTCACCTTATTTATCATCCATGGCAGGCAAAATAAGTGCAGCGGATGGAATACAAACAACAGGTAATTGGGGCTGACTGCCGGATGCTCTGAAAATAGAGCAAGGAAGGCAAGAATGCATCCCGCCAATCCAGCGGCGAAAAAGAGTATAAGGTCGATGCCCCATAGGGTTTTCTTTCGGCGGATGCCATAGATGGTGGTTGCTGTGACTAGGATAAACAGCAGTAATGCCGCTTGCATCGGGGTGATGCCCCCCGAGCGGAAGTCATCGGCCGTTTTTCCCGTTACCACAATCTTTTCTTCGGAAGAAACCAACGGGCGTGCCTGTCCTTCTTTGTCCACAATCCGGGCTGTGTTGAAATATTCCTGTACATTGAAAGGTACAAACATCATCAGCCTGCGGTTGATGGGGTCGTCCGCCCGGCTACCCATGCACAAATCCATGCCGAAGCGCGACCACAAATGCCCTTCGCTATATTTATGCAGTAAATCCCGGAAGGTAACCCCCGTATTGTAATCGGTCATATCGTCAGCATATTGCAAAGTCCCGTCAATGGCTTTTTCTATCTGGTCGCGTGGACGGGTGGCGCAGTTGTCATAAAAGAAGTTGTATCGATACACACGGTTTTCCGGGCGATAGTTCTCCTCCAGCAAAGAGATTAACTTCTCTTTTTCCAGGGTAGTGAGGTTCAGCACCTGTTGCCATACGTCACGTTCCAGATAGTTGTATTCGGCGACAAAACGTTTATAGTCGGTCACTCCCAGTTGGTAATCCGTTTCACCCAGCGCAAAGCGGAGGATGAAGTTGGGGGCGTTGAAATTGAACAAACCATAGTTGAAGACAGCGTCTATGCCCCGTGTCGGGTTTTCGTAGCGGATGGCGGTATGTCCGAAAAGGGAATAAATTTCCCCTCCCGAAGCGCATGTCAGCAGGCTGATGCGGATAGAGTCAGACGTATCCGCTTCTTGCTTTTCTGTCTGGGCAACGTTTGCAGAAGAGTAAGCCAGGAAAGTAAAAAGGTATATGATAAAAACTAAATTCCGTTTCATGGCTGCAAACTTACGTAAAAATCTTGAGTGTAATACTTCTGTATGTGAGAAAATAATAAAAACTCTGATTTCAAGTTTTTAAATATAGTGTTGGAGATTGGAAGAAAATGGTTATCTTTGTAATAACTGTAAATGATGAAGTAGTAATGAGACGAACAGATGTGATAGAAAAAATCAGAAAAACGATACGTGATGTCGCTCCTACGGCCCAAACAGTTTTGTTTGGTTCTGAAGCGCGTGGAGATGCGCGTCCTGACAGTGACATTGATTTGCTGATATTGATGGATGGAGATAAAATGTCCTTGAAACAGGAAGAGACTGTCACATTACCTCTATATCAGTTGGAACTACAGACAGGAGTTGCTATCAATCCGATTGTCATGTTGAAAAAGTTGTGGGAAAATCGCCCCTTTAAAACCCCTTTCTATGTAAATATTATGAACGAGGGAATTGTATTATGAAAGAAACATTGGACGAAGAAAGCTTTGGTAGCTTATAGAATGCAACGTGCTACAGACACATTGAAAGAAGCCGAAGTAATGCGGCGCGAAGGTTTTTATAATGCAGCGATCAATCGTTTGTATTATGCCTGTTATTATGCGGTAGTAGCTTTGTTGCTGCAAAATGATATTCAAACTCAAACTCATAATGGAGTAAAAACGATGCTTGGTTTGCATTTCGTTTCAACTGGTAAATTACCTTTAAGAATAGGCAAGACTTTTAGTACTCTGTTTGAAAAAAGGCATAGTGGAGACTATGATGACTTTGTTTATTGTGACGAAGATTTAGTAAATGATTTATATCCTCAGGCAAAAGCGTTTATAGAAGCTATTGATAAATTACTAAAGACGGAATAGCTTTTCTTTTCATAAAAATTTTATTCGATAACAAGCGTATTGATTCATGCTTTCTTAAAATTTTATAGTACAGTATTTTTGTTTGGTATAACCCAATTGATAAAAATGTATTATGAGCTGAGATGGGATGATAGAAGGTGAATACTGCCGGTGGCAGACAATACGGAAGTGTTGATAATCTGACTGATAATTCTATTCAAAATCAATGCAACTCCAATACAACTCCAATACAACTCCAATCACATATATTGGAGTTGTATTGGAGTTATAATATAGTTGTTACGACGAATTACTGGTTCTGTTACCTATCGAATCTTGATTGCTGAAGGAGTCGTATGTTGAAATATAAAATAAAACACTACCTTTGCGCTCGCTCAAAAAAAACAGTGATAAGACGGTGAACCTCATTATTGATATAGGAAATACGGTGGCAAAGATTGCCGCGTTCGATGGAAATACGATGCAGGAAGTAATCTATGACTCCAATCAGACGTTGGAGGAATTGCCCGCTTTTTGTCGTAAATATACATTTGAAAGGGCGATTGTGGCTACCGTTATAGACCTTGGCAAACAAGCTTTGGCTCAACTGGCATCCTTGTCCGCTCCGCTACTTTGGCTAGATGAAAAGACGCCGCTTCCGGTAGAAAACCTTTACGAAACCCCACAGACGCTGGGATACGACCGTATGGCTGCCGTGGTGGGGGCGAACGAACAATTTCCCGGTAAAAATATTCTGGTGATTGATGCCGGTACTTGCATCACATACGAGTTTATCGATGCTGCCGGGCGCTATCATGGCGGAAATATATCTCCCGGCATGCAGATGCGCTTCAGGGCGCTGCACCGGTTTACGGGGAGACTTCCGCTGGTGTCTGCCGAAGGACGCCGGGTGCCGATGGGAAAGGATACCGATACGGCCATTCGCGAAGGAGTGCTGAAAGGAATCGAACATGAAATTTCGGGTTACATTATGGCTATGAAGCATAAATATGCTGAAGTTTTGGTTTTTTTAACGGGCGGT
>ULTJ01013084.1_pt1 | contig 15258 bp, 14 predicted proteins | sample 1957491 | NCBI WGS metagenome assembly ULTJ01 (sample SAMEA4835731, study PRJEB28245) | human gut metagenome | biome: gut microbiome; material: fecal sample | place: Denmark | collected 2008 | reverse complement strand
CTACACGACTGGCGATCTTACGGGCAAAACGCCGACCGAAACCATCAATTACACCTATGGTAACTCTGAGTGGAAAGATGAGCTGACTTCATACAAGGGCGAAGCCATTGAGTATGACAAGATAGGCAACCCGACACTTTACCGTGGTTGGGGTATGACATGGCAGGGCAGGCAGCTTACAAAAGCGGTAAAGGATAAAACAGTTACCTTTACTTACGATTCTGAAGGCATCCGAACCAGCAAGAGTGACGGCACAAATACAACAAAGTACCTGCTCAACGGCACGCAAATTCTCGCCCAGACGACCAACGGCAAGACACTGTGCTTCTTCTACGACCAGCAGGGTAACCGTGTCGGTATGGCCGACGGCAGCAATCATTTCTATTATTACATCTACAATCTCCAAGGTGATGTAATAGCTCTCGCTGACGCCTCCACCGGCAAACTTGTCGTAACCTACACCTACGACGCTTGGGGTAAGCTCGTGGAGCTCAAGGATAGCACCGCAAATTCTGTCGGCACCCTCAACCCCTTCCGCTACCGTGGCTACTACTACGACACCGAAACAAGCCTGTATTACCTCCAGTCTCGCTACTATGACCCCGATACAGGCAGATTTATAAGTTCTGATGGCTATATCTCTGGAGCGAGTGGAACGACAAAAGGGCACAATCTATTTGTGTACTGTGACAATGACCCTGTAAACAAATCAGATGACAACGGCTGCTGGCCTAAGTGGGTGAAGAAAGCAGCTAATGCGGTTTCCAACGCATTTAAGAGAGTCAAATCCTTTATTGCAAATAATGTTAACCATGTGACTAGGACAAGTGAGACCACTCCGGAAGTGGGCAAAATGGTAGATTTAGGGAAGGCACTCGGCAAAATAGGGCTTTCAAGCACCATTACTAGCCAAGATAAGGATCCGGCACTGATGTATAGTTATGTGGATGCTGGAACGAATGGCACAAAACATGGTGTAGGCACACTGTACAAAGGTACGGGTGCTGACATCGGCATCAGCACTGAGGGATTTATGTATTTAAATATACAGATGGCGGATCATGTGCATTGCGAGGCATCCTTTGGTGTTGATGGAGTAGGACTTGCTGTTGGGCAAATTAATGGTAAGATTACAAGTGATTTTGAAATTAAAGTTGGGTGGGGGACAATTTCAATATACAGTTTGGGAGCAAAAGCTGCCTTGATGCTCGGAAGTCGTGCATTGGCAGCTGCATGAGGAAAATATATGCGTAGTTATAAAATAAAGTCTGTGATTCTTACTGTTTCTGTGATTATACTTATTATGTTTATAATTGTGACCGTTGACTTTAAGGAAAATGGTAGGCAGTCAGGGGAAACGACTACGGCTTTTTCGGCAACTGTAAAAAATGTTGTTGTTACTGAATCAGAAGCGAAAATATACCCAAAGATCTATGTTAACGAAGCAGACACTTGCTTGTTAATAAACACGATAAGCGAAGAAATCGACCTGGACCTAGTGAGGAACTTGCAACCCGGGCAAAAAATATACTTTAGGGTCGAGAATTATAAAGCTAAACAGCTCGATGGAGCCAAAATAGTGGATATTGTTTCGCTGAGGACTGATACACAAGTGATTTATTCTTTGGACGATTATAACAGGCACTTCAACGAATCGGTGTATCCAAGAAGTAGAACGGTAAGCTACATATTCATTGCGCTAAATGCTACGGTAGTAGTTTTGACCTTTTTGTCTATGAAAAAGCAAAGAGACAATGATTCACGCCTCTGAGTTGTTGTGCCATAAAAACAGGAACGCAGCAGCGGCAAACATAAAATAGGTTGCCCCCAGAGCAGATAGGCACAGTCCTATCTGCTCTTTTTTGCGTTGACAAAATCAAGGAAAATGGTACAATAAAAGCATAATTTAATCACTTCCTGTGAGTTGGACATGGCAGGGTAGGCAGCTTACAAAAGCGGTAAAGGATAAAACAGTTACCTTCACCTACGATTCCGAGGGCGTCCGAACAAGTAAAACCGTAGGCTCGACTACGACCAAGTACCTGCTCAACGGCACGCAGATACTCGCCCAAACGACCAACGGTACGACCCTAAGCTTCTTCTACGACCAGCAGGGCAACCGTGTCGGAATGGCAGATAGCAGCAACCACTTCTACTATTACATCTACAATGTACAAGGTGATGTAATAGCCCTCGCCGATGCCTCCACCGGCAAACTCGCCGTAACCTACACCTACGACGCTTGGGGCAAGCTTGTAAAGCTTGAGGATAGCACCGCAAACTCCGTCGGCACTCTCAACCCCTTCCGTTACCGTGGCTACTACTACGATACGGAAACCAGCCTGTATTATCTGAATAGCCGTTACTACGATCCCGATACAGGCAGATTTATCTCTGCCGACGGCCAGCTAAATGAGGGTGTTCTCGGCTACAATATGTTCGCATATTGTGAGAACAATCCTGTCAACGGCAGCGATCCTGATGGCAACATGGCAAGTTGGCTAAGAAAAGCATTTGGAGCAGTTGCGGTAGTTGCAGCAGTTGCATTAGTTGCGGCGATTACTGTTAGCACAGCTGGTGCGGGGACTGCGGCTGCTGTAATTGCAATGGGTGCAGCAAAGGGAGCAGCAATTGGAATGGCCACTGGTGCGGCAATAGGAGGAGCGATTGCGGCTAAGGAATATAGAGATTCTACAGGCAGTTTGAAGGGGGCAGGAAAAGCAGTATTAAACGGAATGGCTGATGGAGCATTGAAAGGATCTATTTCAGGCACAATTACTGGAGCTGCAAGTAATATCGTTAAGGTTGGGCGAGCAGCGCAAGCGTGGGATTCATCATCAAAAGGTGGGTCGTGGACGAATATGTCTGATCATTTCACCAAACATGTCATTAATGAAGGCAAACAGTCAATGACAAAAAATGTTATCACCTATACTAATGATGCTAAAGCACTGTGGAATAGCACAAACGGTGCAGGTAGATTGATGAGCTCTGGAAGTATAAGGATAGATGCAGTGAGTGCTGGCGGATTTTTCTCCCAGACTGGGCTTGTTCGTTCGTTTTTCTATAAGTGAGGGATGCAGTATGGAAAAAATCACTAGTGATGAAAGAGCGCTGCTTAATTCATTTTTGGATTTGCCAATTCCTGAGTTCATAAAGGAGTTTTCTGGTGGCGGATTTGACCTTATGGATTGTTACGAGATTGGCTTTATGTATGCAAAAGAACTGTTGAGAGGGAAGAAAATTAATCCGGCATTGTCACCTTGGGGCGATGGGAAAAGCTTGATTTTTGAGCCTGAATATTCAATGCTTTTGATGGATGTTCTTCGTTATAGTCAGAGTAAAGATGTCTGTAATTATTGTCAAATATATTTAGCTCTACTTAAAGTCTTGAAAAAGCACTGTGTTTGAAATAAGGAGACCATAGGAACAAATCTAAGCTACACCTATGACGATGACGGCATCCGCACGAGCAAAACCGTGGGCTCGACTACTACCAAGTACCTGCTCAACGGCACGCAGATCTTGGCGCAGAAAACCGGCAACACGATCCTCAGCTTCTTCTATGACCAGCAGGGCAACCGTGTCGCCATGGCAGATAGCAGCAACAAATTCTATTATTACATCTACAACCTTCAAGGCGATGTAATAGCTCTCGCTGACGCCTCCACCGGCAAACTAGCAGCCACATACACCTACGACGCCTGGGGCAAATGTACCGTAACCAATGCCACCGGCTTCACCATCGGCACCGATAACCCCTTCCGCTACCGTGGCTACTACTACGACACCGAAACGAAGCTCTACTATCTGCAAACTCGCTACTATGACCCCGGAGTAGGTCGTTTCATCAACGCCGATGCATTTACATCTACCGATATAAGCGGTGCTTTAAGTGCTAATATGTTCGCATACTGCGAGAATAATCCAGTTATGCGGCATGACCCAAATGGGGAGTGGGCACAAATACTCGTCGGAGCGGTTATTGGCGTTTTGGAACAGTTCGTATCCGATGTCGCTGTTGCTGCACTTACTGGACAGCCGCTTGATCAATGCTTTAGCTCTGTGGGCACATATGTTTCTGCTGCGTTAGGCGGAGCAATTTCAACATATGCTACATTTACTAAGTTCACGCCACTGCAACGAGGTGTTCAAGAAGCTATTACGACAAGCGTTGGCACTTATGTTGATACAGCGGTGGAGTACATTACGAATAATGTAAAAAAAGAAGATAAAAATGGACGAATACTCAGAGACTCAGTTAAAAGTGTAGGCTCAAAACAAGTTGGAAATGTATTAACATCTAAAGCGAAGGGCAAGGGACTTTTTGGTGCTGTTATAAGAACGGCAGGCGACCATGTCGGAAGTATTCTCAGAATCTGCGAACGAACTGCCAAGCACTGGTGGAACTGGCTTAAAAAGTGAGTTCAGGTGAAAATAATGGATTATTCGACTTTTGATACATTGATGATACAGGGAATAGCAGAAAAATGGATTTTCTTCGGCGTATTGGTTGTACTAATTATAATTCACGAAATATACTTTGTCCGTCATAAATTTAAAACAAAAAGCGAAGAACGGGCAAGCAAGGACTTAGGGCAGTTTCTGATAATTGCTTCAGCAATTATTTTCGTTATCAAGTTAGATGCAACTTGGTTTATGCTCCGAGATGTAATTAATCACAACTATGTAGAAGTACATGGCATATACAGCATGGATTCTGAATGGAGTGAGCATGACACTTACAGATGGTTATCTGTTACATCGGATGACGGCAAAGAAATTCAAGTGAAACTTCCCGGTTATTCCCACGGTGAAAACCGAATGTTTCCGCCGGGTACATATGAAGGCACTGTATGGTACGCACAGAACTCTGAATGCATAGTTGCTTTTATCCCTGATGAACCCATCCCCGAAGATTGACACCACAAGACGAATTTTCATAAATTTCCACAGAGCAGATAGGCCTTTGCCTATCTGCTCTTTTTAAATGTTGACGAAATCGGGGGATAATGGTAGGATAAAAGCATAATTTAATCACTTCCTGTGATGAGTTGGATATGGCAGGGCAGGCAGCTTACAACGGCGGAAAAAGGTGGAACGACCCTTAGTTACACCTACGATTCCGAAGGCATCCGCACGAGCAAGAGCAACGGTACTAATACGACGAAGTACCTGCTCAACGGAACGCAGATTCTCGCCCAGACGACCAACGGTACGACCCTAAGCTTCTTCTACGACCAGCAGGGCAACCGTGTCGGAATGGCAGATAGCAGCAACCACTTCTACTATTACATCTACAATGTACAAGGTGATGTAATAGCCCTCGCCGATGCCTCCACCGGCAAACTCGCCGTAACCTACACCTACGACGCATGGGGCAAGCTCGTGGAGCTCAAGGACACCACTGCAAACTCGGTAGGCACACTTAATCCGTTTCGTTACCGAAGTTACTATTACGACACTGAGACCAGCCTATATTACCTCCAGTCTCGTTATTATGATCCCGACACCGGCAGGTTCATAAATGCTGACGGCCAGCTAAACGAGGGCGTTCTCGGTTATAATATGTTTGCATATTGCGAGAACAATCCCGTCAACGGCAGTGATCCTGACGGCGATATGGTTTGGTGGGCTGCCGCTGCACTTGGTGGCGCAGCATTTGAAGTTGCCTCTTACCTTATTGGCAATGCCATCTCCGGTCAAAAGTCTACTTGGGTAGGCGCAGCCAAAGCAGCCCTAAAAGGTGCAGTTGAAGGCGTTGCTTTTGGAGCAATTGGCAAAGGCGTTCAAGCTGCCGGTAAGGCATATAAGGCTGCTAAAGCAACAAAGGTAGCAAAGGCGGCAAAGGGAGCCAAAGCTGTAAAGGCGAGCACTCCAAAATTAGCAAGTGGACAGAAAAAAGTTGCGAATGCAATCACGGGATATACGAAACATGGACTAAATCAAGCAATCGCAAGAAATGGAGTAGGTGTTAAGCCTTCGGCAATCTTAGATGCGGTAAGAAATCCTGTTAAGACTGTGACAAAAATTGATGATTTAGGGAGGATCTCGACGCAATACAGAGGAACTCAAAGTACGGTCGTCCTAAATGAAATGGGAGAAGTAGTGAGTTGTTGGGCAAAAAGCTCAAAATATTGGAGGGTATAAAGTGTGGTAAGCGAAGGAAAAGCAATCAAAGTTATAAATAGGTATTTAAAAGGCGCAAATGAGTTAAATGCCTGCCGACATTTTCCAGTGACTTTGTCCCAAATTCATGAAGACCATCAATTATGTGAAGATATAATGGACTATTTGGGAGATATATATGTCCTCACCGGCTTGGATATGAATAATGAGGAAACTGAATCTGGCTCGGAAATAATGGATGCAATTAGTTTTTTGGCTTTTTGCAACGGGAATTGATTGGAGGCTTGCTTGATGCATATCATCTAGCAAGTACCGTGTCATAACGGTACTTGCTAGGAAGGATTTTTAAACTTTTTGCTCAGGAAAGCAAAACAATTAGTCACAAAAACACAAACGCCTATCTGCTCTTTTTAACGCCGCAGGCAACAATACGACACCTACAAAGGCACGCTCACAAGCGTCACAGACGCCAAGGGCGGCGTTACGAGCTACACCTATGACGGTAATACCGACCGCATGAAAAAGGTCACTTCGGGCGGCTCAAAGGTCGAATATACCTATGCTAAGAACGGTCAGCTTACGAGCATCAAGTCCCCGGGCAGCAGCCCCACCTACAACTTTGTCTATGACAAGTGGGGCAATAACACCGAGGTCAAGGTTGGCTCGCAGACGCTCGTGAAGAACACCTATAAGTCTAATAACGGCTTGCTGACGCAGCAGGAGTACGGCAACGGCTTCAAGGTCGGACACAACTACGACTCCCTTGACAGGGAGACATTGAGGTCGTACAATGGGACTACAAAGTTCTATTGGACTTACAATGCCGACGGCGTTTTAGTGCATAACACATGTAGTGCGGATTATCGACAAATCTCAACAGGCAGATCAGTCCCTAAAAATCTAACGGAACAACTTGCAATGGAATCAGCAATGAGCAATCCTCATGCAGGCAAAGTTATCATTAAGACATTGAATGACCCAAGAATGCCCAACGGATTCTCCAAGTATTCCCAAGCTTTTGATACTTCGGTAGGAATAATCGATATTCATTATGTTGGAAATGCAGCAAGGGACATTTTCTTCGATTTTAAATTTGCAACATGAGGAAAGCAGTATGAAAGTGATTTGCAAAAAAAATGACGGCCTCTATTCTCCCATAGTTCTTCCATATCAAATAGATTGCCCTATTACAGAGAATAATTTCATTCTCAATAATGAGTATTATACCATAGATAGTGAAAGGATAGGTTTTTGCCTGACGGAAAACAGAAAATATGAAGTATATGGTATCCTGTTCTATCTAAACCAGCCACGATTTTTGATTCAAGATGATATGGGAATGCCTGCCTTTTTACCTTGTGAGTTGTTTGAAATCAACGAGAAAAGCGTTTGCTTTGATTGGGAAGCGGCATTTTACAAAACAGAAAATGGGTCGCTTACATGGATTGGTTATCCCACAATAGCGCAAAGTTATGAGTGCTTTCGCGACCTGTTCCGCCGTGAAAGAAATGCGATTTCACAGTTTCTTCAGTATAAAGCAAGTGTTGAACAATGGTACTCTTAGGGGTTGTGGAAAAAATAAAAGTTCTGGACTTCCGACGGCACGAAGCCGCTGCGTGAGAGGCATGTCTACGATGCCAAGAACCAGTTAGTCCGTCACGATTCGGTAACATTAAATGCTACCTAAGCATGATTATGTGATTGGGTGTGACTATGAAAAAACAAAATTCTGTTTGTGTTGTAAAGCAACCTTTGATGTTGACATTTTATTTCGCTTGCGCCGGAGTGGGGTTCCTTGTGATGTTTCTTTATGCCTTTGATGATGAGCTGTATATTAGACTTTTAGCAGCTTGCGTGTTTGCAGTGCCGTCATTGGCTGGCACTATGTATTTCTGTACATGGATGGTTTCGCTTGATCGCAAGTGCATCGTTTTTCGTAAATTCTTTTTTACCAGAGAATATAGGTACGATGAAATTGTATCGGCATCAGAACAATATTCGTCAAAGCCAAGACGAATGCTGAAAATTGAATTCGTTGACGGTAGGTGTATTTCTATTCCAAGCTATTGCTCGAATTATAATAGAGCCAAACAAACTCTGATGAAGCATGTATCAATCAAAGTTGCGGACCTGTATTAATAACCACCAGAGCAGATAGGCGTTTGCCTATCTGCTCTTTTTAGATGTTGACGAAATCGGGGGATAATGGTAGGATGAAAATATAATTTAATCACTTAGAAAGGAGATATATGGAGAGCTGAGACGAGATATAGGAGAAATCCTACGGACGCTGTGCAAACAAAAGGGAGTAGAAATCTACGAGGTAGAAGCATGGGACTGTCCTTAACACGATGAAAAAAATCACCAAAGACTTGAATTCTCCGGCTTGTAAAGTTAAGGAAAAATACTATTCGGTCACGCCCGATGGGGAACTCGTTGTTGCTGTCAGGGCTTCTTGCAGCGTTTATGAAAAAATTGACGGTGAGTTATCCGATTATCCGTCGGGAATAGGATATGAGCTCATTATAAAATGATGCCCCGAAAACAAAAGACAGGCAATGCAAAATGCGTTGCCTGTCTTTTTGTTATGCATTACACCTCTGCGATGACCTCGCACTCGACGAGAACATCCTTGGGAAGTCTTGCGACCTCAACACAGGAGCGGGCGGGGTACGGCTCGGTAAAATACTGAGCGTAGATGCCGTTGACGGTGCCGAAATCGTTCATATCCTTGATGAAAACGGTGGTCTTGACGACCTTGGACATGTTGCTGCCTGCTGCCTTGAGAAGCTCGGAGAGGTTTTTGAACACCTGATGAGCCTGAGCCTCAACGCCGACTGCGACCTCGCCGGTCTCTGGGATGATGCCTATCTGACCGGAGGTGTAGACCATGTTACCGACTATCTGAGCCTGAGAATAAGGGCCGATGGCTGCGGGAGCTTTGGTTGTAGAAACGGTTTTCATTTTATTATCCTCCATTTTAATTTATTGTTACAGTGTAGCCGAAATTTTCAAGCGAGCTCACGACGGCCTTGCCGTGCTCTGCGCCGCCGACCTCACAGGTTATCGAGACATTCGTCTCGTTGGGGCTGAGTGCTGTGCTCAGTCTGTCATGCGCAACGGAAACAATGTTTGCGCCCTGATCGGCAATGTGGTTGAGAAGCTGGCTGAGGCTGCCGGGCTTGTCGAGCAGCTTCACGGTAAATCTCAAGCGGCGGTGACGGGCGACAAGACCCTGCTCGATGATGCACTGAATGAAGCTGACATCGATATTGCCGCCGGAGAGCAGGCACACGACACGCTTGCCCTTGACATCGACCTTGCCCTTCAAGACGGCGGCAACGGGCGTTGCACCGGAGGGCTCGACTATCTGCTTGCAGCGCTCCATGAGAAGCAGTATTGCCTCGGAGATTTCATTATCCGTTACGGTGACGACATTGTCGGCATAGCGGTTTATAAGCTCGACGGTGATGTCGCCGGGGGCTTTGACCGCAATGCCGTCTGCAATGGTTGAAACGGTGTCGGTCGAGATATATCTTTTTTCCTTAAACGACTGCGCAATTGCATCTGCACCCTCCGCCTGTACGCCGATGACCTCAATGCGGGGATTTATCTGCTTAACGCAGGCCGCAACGCCCGCAAGCAGACCGCCGCCGCCTGCCGGGACGATTATCATATCCACCGTGGGAAGGTCGCCGACTATCTCAAGACCGAGCGTACCCTGACCGGCAATGACATCAAGGTCGTTGTACGGATGAAGGAAGGTCGCATGCTCGGTCTCGCAAATTTCGCACGCCGCCTTGTAAGCGTCGTCGTAGCAGTCGCCGGCCAAAACGACCTTTGCACCGTAGCTCTCGGTCGCCTGTACCTTGGCGATGGGGGCCGTTTTGGGCATGACAATGGTTGCCGGAATGCCGAACTTCTTGGCTGCACACGCAACGCCCTGTGCATGGTTGCCTGCCGAGGAGGCAACAACGGAGCTCACACCGCCGTTTTCCATCAAAGCGGCTATCTTGTTGCTTGCGCCTCTTATTTTAAAGGAGCCGGTTTTCTGACGGTTTTCGCACTTGAGATAAATGCTGCCGCCTGTCATCCCCGAAAAAGTAGAGGACAGGTCGAGCTCGGTATGGTGCAGCATGGGGGCAAGTCTCTTTGCTGCCAGTTCAAATTCACTAAGGGGCAGATCCACGGAAAACACCTCATTTACAATATATATGTGAGAAAAGTTTACCGCATAAAAAGGCAAAACGCAATAGCTTGAGCGTAAAAATGTCTATGTAGCGGCAACAAAAATTCAACATGTCCGTTTGTTGCGGACATAAGCTTTTCGCTGCCGCACATTACCGCGATTAGCCTTGCGAGCTTATGCTGCTTACATAGCTGCGCATCTCGTCACGGGACTTTATGCCGTGCGATTTGTCGATTATCTTCTGCTGCTTTTCGGCGTCCAGTCCCGAAAAATAGAAAAATGCGTCGGCGTTTTGCATCAGTGCCATGCCGAGCCCCAAGGGAATGTCCCTGCCGTTTTTAGCGTTCATTTTGCATCACCTCGTTTATATCGTCTGCAAAACAATATAAAAAATACGGCGCACCGGATGTGCGCCGTAAGTATTATTTCTTATAAGGCAGGGACTCAAAGTAGCTTGTGTCGGCATTGCCGTTTATCTTCCAGCCGGAGTCAGACTTTTCAATTTTTATTCTGCCGGTGAGACCCTGATCTGTTGTGAAGTCAATGTACGAGCTACCGTCTGTTTCGGTGAACTTGAGCTTATAGCCGGACGGGATTATTTTGCCGTCGGACAGCGTAAGATCCTTTGTAGTCGTAACATAGCTTGTTCCGCTGAGTTTTAGAACGGAGGAGTCCCGTGTATATTTCCCGCCTTCGTAGGTGTAGCTCACCTCGGCGGTGTAGCTGCCAAGGATATTTACTGAGCGCTTAAGGTAGAGCTTACTGTGCGTAAACTCCTTGACTGCGCCGTAAGCGTGGTCACTGTCACCGAATTTGCAGGCAGTAAGCTCACCATCAAACTTAAATGCATAAGTCACGGTGCTGCCGTCGGCGGTCTTGCCGTCTATGAAGATCTCGCTCTTGCCGTCGCCGTCAATGTCGTAAAGGCGAATGCTTGAGACGGTTTTGATCTTAGTCTCATTTTTGGAGGAGCTGTCGCCGAACTCAACAACGAGCGTGGTCAGACCATCTGCATCGGTCGTGGTGCTTATCTTCTCCTGCGTCTCGTCGCCGTTAATGTCAGCGGAGTAGGGGAGCTTGCCGCTTATAAGCGTGCCGGTCTCACCGCCGTCGGGGTCAAGAACAGTCACTTTGCCGCTGCTGTCGGCAGAGAGCAGTCGGCGCTCATAGGTGCCGTCGGGACGGGTAAAGCCGATGAAAATGCTGGGGCTCGTTTTGAGCTCCTTGTTTATTGCAAACGCTGCGCCCTCGGTGAGGTCACTGCAATACCAAAGCTGGGCCTCGAGCGAATACTTGCCGCTGGACTTGTAGTAGTTTGCACTGTAAACGCTGATATTATAAATTTTGCCCGAGACGGAAACGAGGACGGACTTGATGTCCTTGTCCGCTTCGTTGCCGACTATGGTGAGCGAGGATGCGTCGGCATCCTTTGCAAGGGTGGCGGTGATATCACCGGTCGTGCCGTCAAGGTCTGCGGGGACAAATTCGTCCTTTATCTTTCCTGCGAGAACATCGTATTTGACGGTAAACTCAAATGCACCCTCAGCGGAATCGGCTATCTCACCGGGATTTATGGCAATGACAACGCCTTCGTTATTCATATACCAGTGACCGTCGGAAATGAGATCCTTGACCTTATCGGTATACCCCTCTGCAAACAGCATGTCGGCATATTTGCTGTTGTCGGTTAATGAACTGAAGATATCCTCAGAGCATGCGTTTACAAATTCTTCGGTGTTGTCGGTAATGTCTGCAAGCTTCAGCTCGGCGCCGGTATACGCATCGTAGTTGTGTCCGGTTATCGCACTGGCAGAGCCCGTGCCGAGATTAGCCTTGTCAAACATTCTGAATGAAAGTACCGTACTGTCGCCGCGGGTGACACGCACATAGCGGCTCTGGCTGAAATCGTCAAGGTCTTCGCCATCGGCTTCTTTGGCAAGCTGCTTGTATGCCTTGCGGCTGCTTTCAAGCTGTTCGCCGGTAAAAGTCTTATTAATTCCGGCGATACTGTCATTTATCGCCTTTGCCGCATCGGGACGGTTTGGCATGGTGATCGTGGGGACTGCCAAAGAAACACCGGTTTCCGGCTTTGTGGTCTTCATCTGAACTATCGTGTCGCCGCCGCAGACAAGCTTGTCGCTTGTGTTTACGATGCGATGATCGGCAGTAACGGTGATATCAATGCGGGCCATGTTTGAAAAATCACTGCTGAACGATTCAACGGCGAGGACATTGAGATCCTTGTCGTAAATGCAGATGCTGTAATCGATGATCGCTTTTGCACTGCTTTCGGCAGCATCGCCTGCAAAGTCAAAGTGCACGACCTCGCCTGCATCAAGCGGAGTGTCGTCGGCGTGCTTTGTCGACTCCGAGCCGGCATCCGTGCCGTATGATACGGTGTAGATGTCGTCAGCCTCAATTGTGACATAAACGCCGCAGTCACGCATCTTGACTGTCTCGGCCTTCTTGCCGCAGGCGCAAAGTCCGAGCACAAGTAAAAGTGCCAGTAAAATGGCAGCTATTCTACGCATAAAAAAGTTCTCCAATCTGCTGAAAACAGCCAAACTTCTATATCTTGCGTAGTATAACACAGTTTATGCTATAATTCCAGCAAAAGGTGAGAAACTTAATAAAACCGCAACAAATGAAGAAAAATATGTTAAAAAAGCTCCCCATCGAGGTCAAAAACCAAGATGGGGAGTATGTTTTGCTTTGATTATTCTCTGCCGTGATCGGGGTAATGAATGTGCAGAAGCTCATGTGCTCTGCCACGCAGCAGGTCGTACACCGCATCCAAAGCGGGATTCTGCTCGGACGAGCGGAGCTCGCAGGCTTCATCGGCTGCAAAGATACCATCGCAGCGTTCTGCCTTGCGCACCTGACATGCGGGGGGCTGACCGCCGCCGCCGATGCAGCCGTCGGGGCAGGCCATGACCTCGACAAAGTGGAAAAACTCCTCGCCGGACTCTATCTTTTCAATGAGCTTATCGGCATTGCCCAGCCCGTTTGCAACGGCGATCCTGAGCGTGGTGTCACCGGCCGTGACCTCGAATGCCTTGATGCCCTCAAGACCACGAACGCCGCATTCTGCGACCGACGACAGCGCCTCGGTTGAGACATCGCCGAGCACATGGCGGATGACGGCTTCCGTAACGCCGCCGGTCACGCCGAAGATGACGCCTGCGCCCGTGTACGGGGCAAAGGGAGCGTCGGGCTGACTGTCGGGGATGTTTGCAAAGTCGATGCCGCTTTCATTTATCATGCGCACGAGCTCCTGAGTTGTGAGCACAAGGTCGATGAGTCGCTCGCCGTCCTTGACCAACTCGGGGCGAGCCGCCTCGGCCTTCTTTGCCGTGCAGGGCATGACTGCGACGGAGACGACCTCCTCGTCGCCGTACTGCTGACGGATAAGAGCGCCGAACATCTCCATCGGCGAGCCGCAGGTCGATACCTGAGGCATGAGGTGCGGATGCTTGTTTTCAACATGCTTTATCCAGCCCGGGCAGCAGGAGGTGAACATGGGAAGCTTTGCACCGGTCTTGAGCTTATCGAGAAACTCCGCCGTTTCCTCCATGATGGTAAGGTCGGCAGTGAGCGATGTGTCGAACACATAGTCGACACCCATCATCTTGAGCGCAGTGACTATCTTGCCCATCACAGGGACATTTGCGGGGATGCCGAACTCCTCGCCGATGCCGACACGGACTGCCGGAGCGACCTGAACTGCGACCTTCTTGCTGGGGTCGTAGATGGCCTTCCACATGGCAGACACTTCATTTTTGACAGTGATTGCGCCGGTGGGGCAGACTGCCGCACACTGACCGCAGCCGACACAGTCGGTGTCGATAAGCTTGCGGTCAAAGCCGCAGGAGACAAAGGCCTCCATACCACGGTTGCAGAAGTCAACGGCGTGGATGTTCTGAACCTCGGCGCACATTCTCACGCACTTGCCGCAGAGGATGCACTTCGAGGGGTCACGGACTATGGACGGGGACGAGTCATCAATAGGCTCCTTGCAGTAGTTGTTTGCAAAGCGGACATTGGTTACATTGTAGCGCTTGGCGTACTCCTGAAGCTTGCACTTGCCGGACTTGTCGCAGGTGGTACACTCCGAGCGGTGGCTTGCAAGCAAAAGCTCAATTATCATCTGGCGGTGCTTGCGCAGCTTTGCGGTGTTCGTGCGCACGACCATGCCGTCCTTGGGGATTACGGTGCATGCAGCCTCGATGCCGCCACGCTCGTTTTCGATAACGCAAAGCCGGCAGCCGCCGTATATCGACAGGCTTTCGCAGTAGCAGAGGTTGGGGATATCAATGTGATTTTGCTGAGCAACTTCAAGGACATTGCGAGCATTTTCAAATTCGCAGCTAATGCCGTCTATAATCATACGCTTCATATCTTCAAACCTCCTTTATCGCATGCTTGGGACAGCCGTTTTTACACTCACGGCACTTGATGCACTTCTCGGGATCGATTGTGTGCGGCTTTCTGAGCTGACCGGTGATAGCACCGACGGGGCAGTTGCGGGCACACTTCGTGCAGCCGATGCACTTTTCGGGGTCAATCCACATTGTGCACAGTGAACGGCAAACGCCGGCCGGACACTTTTTGTCCTGAACATGAGCAACATATTCATTCTTGAAATATTTAAGGGTGCTGAGGACAGGATTCGTTGCAGTCTTGCCAAGACCGCACAGTGAGCAGCTCTTGACCACCGCCGACAGCTCCTGCAGCATGTCGAGATCCTCCATTGTGCCCTGGCCGTGGGTGATGCGCTCGAGTATCGCCTGTATCTTGGGGATGCCCTCACGGCAGGTGGTGCACTTGCCGCAGGACTCCTTCTTTGTGAAGTTCATGAAGAAGCGGGCTATCTCGACCATGCAGGTGTCGTCGCCCATAACGACGAGACCGCCCGAGCCGATAATTGCGCCAATCTTCTT
>ULTJ01033184.1_pt1 | contig 15264 bp, 14 predicted proteins | sample 1957491 | NCBI WGS metagenome assembly ULTJ01 (sample SAMEA4835731, study PRJEB28245) | human gut metagenome | biome: gut microbiome; material: fecal sample | place: Denmark | collected 2008 | reverse complement strand
TGGCTATCTAAAAAGGAGGACTTTTCATTGGGAAGGGGCTGGAGGCTATGTGTAAATGTAGAATTCAGCCTCTTTTTATAATCTTTTGATTTATAAGATAAGTTTTGATAAAGATATAAGTCACTACTTAGTTTTTTGTAGTGTATTTATATAGACAATGTCAGCATTTTGATTTATCTTTATAGAAAAATTCAGATAACCAAGATATATACCAAGATGGAATATGACAATGTTTTATATATTATAGGTAATGGTTTCGACAGACATCATCATGTAAAAAGTTCCTATCAGGACTTTAGGGATTGGTTGAAAAAATATGATATGGCAACTTATGATATTTATGAAACGGTTTGTGAATATAATGAACGTTGGAGTGATTTTGAAACCAGCTTGGCTTATGTGAGCAGGGATTATTTACTGGGTTATGGGGAGATTGTACTTCCTGATTCTCGTATGGATCCCAAAGATTGGCAAATAGCAGATATCGTTATGGGTGGCGATGCAGCCGGTAATGCTGCGGATGAGATTCTAGATAATTTGAGAAGGGATTTGCGAAAATGGATATGTAGTCTTCGGACGCCGGTGGATTATGACAGGTATAAGTTACCTCTTGATTTTGATGCTCGATTTTTGACATTTAACTATTCTCTTTTCTTGGAAGAAAAGTATGGTATTGAGAGTGAACGGATTAATCATATTCATGGTAAAAAAACTGATTCATGGAAGGAAATAGTCGTTGGACATGGAGAAAACAATCAAGAAGTGTTTGACAGATGGTGGAATTCCAAGAAATATAATCAGGTTAGAGTCAACAAGAAAGGTAAGAAGTATTATAAACGGGACTTTGCATATAAATGTTATAAAGGAAATACCCAGTATTTGCCTGAGTATGAAATGATAACTGATGCGGTTGAAACTTATTATAAAGATGCCCAAAAGGATGTTTCTAATATTATTCGGAAGAATGAAGATTATTTTCAATCGTTATTTGATATCAAATATGTATATGTATGGGGTTTTTCGTTTGCAAAAGTCGATATGCCTTATTTAAAGAAAATAGTGGAGGTAAATGCCCATCTACTGGATATGAAATGGTATGTCAGTTACTATTGTAAAGAAGAGAAGGAACTGTTTAAAGAAAAGATGAAAGAGATTGGAATTCCGGAGAACGCAATCTCTTTTCAAAAGTTACAAAATATAATGTTGCCTATGGGTACCTTGTGAAAGTAACCAAGTCTCTAGCAATTATCCTAGTGTTCAGGATAATGCAGCGATGCCTGTTCCTATTAAATTGGCGTTATCCATACTGACGATATGAACCTCCACATCTTTAAGCCCGAACTCATCAAGAAGTTCACGTAGTTTCTCCATCACGAGGATATGATAATTTTTGCCGTTTTTATTCTCGCTCCAGAAAAGGCTGCCTTCAGCAACCAGGCAAATCTTTCGCATGTCTTGATTATAAGATTTTAATAGCATGATAAGCCCTGCGAGCGAAGCTGCGACCAGTTGTGCCGAGCGGTTGTATATCCAGTGTGCCACATTTACATACACTTCCTTATGAATATCAGGATAATTCATTATGGTAGTCAGTTTCTGTGCGTCGAACTTTTCTTCAAATTCTTCTAAGGGGAAGGTTGCTTTCAGGATATCTCCCAGATACATGCCCGAGACCGCTTTCTCAAAGCGTTGTTTTCCTAAACTGCCGGAAGTTGCATCTACACTATTGTCTACCGGGGTGAGGTAAGGAGGATTGAAATTCCCGGATTCCAGATTGACCGGTATCAAGCCTTCTATATTATGTCCCGGATTTAATTTTTTAATCTTGTCTGCCGGAATAAAAGTCGCCATATTCGTACCTGTTCCTACAATCAAGCCAATATAGGCATCGTAATTACTATGAGTAAGACCGGCAAATAAGCTGGCAATCGTATCGTTGAGTACCTTGATGCCTGTAAACCGGATTTTGTTCCTTTTATTAAGATAGTCCAGTAAAGGCTTGCCGACAAGCTGTCCTACCATTTCTTTTATGTCGACTCCTTTAGTCCAGCGTAAGAGTGTTGCATCTCCTCCCGGTACAGATTCAGACGGATAAGAAAAACAATAACCGATGGGCATTTCCTCTTCCCGTTTTATTCCGGTAATCAGATCGGCCAGTTCTCTGAATAGTTCCTCACGGGTATAGCCGGGTGATTTCATGACAGACATATCTTTCTTCCAACCATTGTTGGGGATGATAGACGGCTTCCCCTTGCTGAAATTGACGATTGCCACCCTGTAATTGGTTCCTCCCAAATCCAGGACCAATGCTTTTCCATTTGTACCGGTTACTTGGGGGGTGATAAAGGTGGGAATACATTGTATTTCACTATTTTCTCTATTTAATCCCTCTTCTACTTTTTTCTGGAACGAGCAAGCGATTTCCTTGAGTTGCTTATTATCCAACTTAAAAATATTCTTCTCCATAATGTTGAATTTATAATTTATTAAATGGCTTACTTCCATAATTCTTTAGATGTTTACACATCTGCCAATAACGGGTAAAACCTAGAAAGAAAAGAATGACACCGGATATGATACATATCCATGCCAAGCCATCCAAGCGGGAAATACTCTTAATCTGAAGTATTCCGATGCCTGCGGTGAGCAGATATAGGGAAGTACGGATGTATGCGAATAATGTTCTTACATTGGCTAGCTTTGTTCTTTCAAGTGCCAAATAGTCACGGAGTATCAACTCTTTATCGTCTTTGAAATTGTCTGTAGGGTCTGACATAATGTGGAGCGCTTTGTTTAAGTTTATCTACGATTGCTTTATGAGATACTGTAATAGTAACAAAAAATGACTACAATTTGTTTTTTCTTCGCTGCCGGATGTATGGCTTGGAAGGCGAAATTAAAGAAAGTAGTCCTTTTTTCTTGTTATTTACGATATTTGCTTACCTTTGCCTATCATTAATACTTGTGAAAATGAAAAAAAGAGGAATTTCCTTGTTGACCGTTCTCTTTATCTGGGCGACTTTGCTGATGGCACAGGACGTTCCGGCAGGAGTGGTGACGGCATTCAAAAAAGGAAGCTCTCAGGAACTGAACGGGTATCTGAGTGATAAGGTGGAGCTGATTATTCAAAACAGTTCGACCAATGCTGACAAAAGAACGACAGAAGGTGCGCTGTCCGCATTCTTCTCCAGTAATAAAGTCAGCGGTTTTACTGTAAATCATCAGGGGAAGCGGGATGAATCCAGTTTTATAATCGGCACTCTGACGACTGCAAATGGAAACTTTCGAGTGAATTGTTTCTTTAGAAAGGTGAACAACAAATATGTCATACATCAAATAAGAATAGATAAAACAAATGAATAAGGAAGAAGAATTGATTGACAGGTTGATTGACCTGGCTTTCGCCGAAGATATCGGTGATGGAGACCATACCACGCTTTCGTGTATCCCTGCTACGGCAATGGGTAAATCTAAACTTCTGATTAAAGAAACCGGTATCCTTGCCGGTATCGAGGTAGCTAAAGAGGTGTTCCACCGTTTTGACCCTACTATGAAGGTGGAAGTTTTCATTAATGACGGTGCCGAAGTGAAACCGGGTGATGTAGCCATGGTTGTGGAAGGTAAGATACAGTCTTTGTTGCAGACTGAACGACTGATGCTGAACATCATGCAGCGTATGAGCGGTATTGCTACCATGACACACAAATATGCCGAAAAGCTGAAGGGCACGAATACTCGTGTACTCGATACCCGTAAGACTACTCCGGGGATGCGTATCCTTGAGAAGATGGCTGTGAAAATTGGCGGTGGTGTAAACCATCGTATCGGTCTGTTTGATATGATTTTGTTGAAAGACAACCATGTGGACTTTGCCGGAGGTATTGACAAGGCCATTACACGTGCTAAAGACTACTGTAAAGCAAAAGGTAAAGACCTCAAAATAGAAATTGAAGTACGTAATTTCGATGAGTTGCAGCAAGTGCTTGATTTGGGTGGGGTAGACCGTATCATGTTCGATAACTTCACTCCGGAAATGACAAAGAAAGCCGTTGAGATGGTAGGCGGTCGTTATGAGACCGAATCTTCCGGCGGTATCACATTCGATACGCTCCGTGATTATGCCGAATGCGGTGTGGACTTTATCTCGGTCGGTGCGTTGACTCATTCTGTGAAAGGATTGGACATGAGTTTTAAAGCATGTTGACAAAGGCGGAAAACATTATTGCAGAACAATAAGGAAAGCCTCTCATAAAAAATGCTGCATTACGGCAGATTTATGAGAGGCTTTCTCTTAATAATCATGTGTTTCGGGGTGATAGATAAATAATGGGAAAATATGAAAAACATAACTTGGAATAAGGCAAAAACAACTGTCAAGGGTTGGCAAGTGGGAGACTACATCCGGCAGACTTCCATTGTGGTGATTGGTGTACTGATTACTTTTGTCGGTAGTGAGTTGGTTACTCAAAACTCCGAGAAGAAAGATATTCGATCCACTATGTCACTGATTAGGGATGAACTGAAAAGCAACCGGAAGAATTATGAGACTATCGTTTCAGAGTTTAGAGAGGATGAACACCTTTCCAGCTTATTGGTGGAGCATGACTTGAAGCATCGGACGATGCCGGAAGATTCATTGATACAGTTCCGCTTTCTTATGGGGCATATCCGTAGCTTTTATTATAGTCAGAATGCATTGGATATACTTAAAAGCTCCATGTTGATGCAGAAGATTTCAGATAAAGAATTACTGTTGCAGTTGACCGGAATCTATGAAGTATTGGACGGATTCAAGGCGACTATGAATGGTTATTACGATATGAAGGATGAAATTATGGTTCCTTTCCATTTGGCATTGACTGACGAACAGACGGACCAGATAAATAATGGAGGATATGGGGCGTGGGATATCTACTTGTCAGATAGGTCGGTACGGAACTTTGCCAGGGTAGCGAGGAACTATTTTACACCAGGCTATGTGGAACGTGTGGGGAAACGCATCGACGAGGCAATACAGGCGCTTGAAGAAAACTATGATTTAAAGTAAAATGATTATGGCGACTAAAATCAGTTTGGGCAAAATAATAACTACCATTAAAGGCTGGAGACTGGGTGATTATTTCCGTCAGTTCAGCATTGTGGCTGCGGGCATCATTGTCACTTTCTGGGGGGGTGATAGGATTACCGAGAATGCCCGCCAGAAGGAGGTGCGTGCTACGATGCAGTTGGTGGCGGATGAGTTAGAGTATAACAAGGGGGAGTTGCTTGAGGCAGAGTACTTGTTGAAGCTGGATATGCACATGAGTTTGCTGTTGAAAGAACATAAAATGTCCGTAGCAGAAATTCCCCAGGATACTTTGGATAAGTATCAGGGATTATTCGGTAATTTATATGACTTCTTTTATCGTACCGATGCGTTGGATGTTCTGAAAGGTTCTTCCATGATGCAGTATATTCCGGACAAGCGCTTGTTACAGGATATATTGCAGGCTTATTATCTGTTGGGAAGCGTACAGAAATCGATCAACGACTATTATAGTTTGAAAAAGAGTGTACTTGTATCTGTTAATATGTTGCAGAGCAGGGAAGAAGTTTTGGCCGGCAATAGTGGCAGCATTTATCATCTTTTGGCAAATGATAAATTTATCAATTTTGTTGATTTGACTCCCAATTTCTTCGTTTGGAAAGAATTTATTTCTTTGAATGAGATACTGGACAAGCAAATACAGGTTCTGAGGGTCAAATATAAATAATCTCCGTTCTTTAACTTCTTTTTAGAATTAATTCAGCAGCATTTTCCGCAATGCTGCGTCTAACTAACAAACGCCGCAAAGAGGCGTCCGTAAAACGAGCACTGACATTGGAAAACGAGATAGAACTGATAGAGGGCTGCCGGGCTGGAAGAGATTCCGCCCGAAAGGAATTGTACACCCTCTATTCCAAGCAGATGCTGGCGGTGTGTTACCGCTATACGGGCGATGTGGACGCGGCGCATGACGTATTGCACGATGGTTTCATCAAAATCTTCACCCGTTTCACCTTTCGAGGTGAATGTGCTTTGAGTACGTGGGTGACGAGGGTTATGGTGACACAGGCGATAGATTATCTGCGGAAGCAACAACGTATCAACCAGTTTATGGTGAACGAGGAGCAACTTCCCGATGTGCCTGATGAAGCCGATATAGCTGAAACCGGCAACCGTCTTTCCGAGGAAGTGTTGATGGCCTTTGTGGCAGAGCTACCGGATGGGTGCCGTACTGTGTTCAACTTGTATGTGTTTGAGGAGAAATCGCATAAGGAAATTGCGGAACTGCTACATATCAAGGAACATTCGTCTACCTCGCAATTGCATCGTGCCAAGTGTTTGCTAGCGAAAAGAATTAAAGAATATACAGACAATGAGAGAAAATGATGAAATAACCGGATTGTTCCGTAACCGTCTTTCGAATGCTGAAATGACGGTGCGTGATGGCTTTTGGGACAAGCTCCAGGAAGGCTTGTCCGAAGCGGAGGCGGCAGGTAAGGGGAAGGCTGCTTTTCTTTCACCACGATTCTACCGGGTAGCGGCTGCTGCATCGGTGGTTATGGTGCTGGGAGCTGCTTCTGCTGCATTCTGGTATTTTTCTCCAAAAGAAGAGATAAAGGAGGCCTTTACACAGGTTGCCACTTTGACGCCGGACGGTAGTTTAAATGGTGACGTGGTACAGGAAACTTTTCCATCTATTCATCAGGCCGAACCGATAGCGCAGAAACCGGGTATGAAACAGCCTTCGGGAATTCCGGCAAGTGTGACTGCACAGGCTCAGGATGAAGATGAAACAGTTTCCGTCAGAGTATCCATTACCATCAGACAACGGGTTTATGGCAATCAGCAACAGGCAGGTAATGGTTTCTTCAATAACGGAATGACTACTCAGAATGGTAATGGTTATCAGAGTAGCGGTAAAACAACAGATACAAATCAGGAAAACTCCTCTATGGTTTCCATGGAAGAAGAACAAAGCTCAACACATATAAAATCTCAGATGAAATTGCACAAATGGGCATTGAAAGCTGCAATCGGAACTTCTTTGCCTAAAGGAGACTATCATATCCCTTTAACGGCAGGCATGACGATAGAACGGTCATTGAACAATCGCCTGGCATTGGAAACGGGTATACAATATAACCGGTTGCATGCAGACCGTACATTGCATACCTTGGGCATTCCCGTAAAACTGAATGTGATGCTGGCAAGTACACCTAAAATGGACTTATACGCTACGGTAGGTGGGACTGCCGAGAAGTGCATAGCCGGAGCCGCTGACAATAGTTTTAGCGCGGAACCCATCCAGTTGTCCGTTGCGGCGGGAGTAGGTGTACGGTATAAATTGAACGATCGTTTTGCTCTGTTTGCCGAACCTTCCGTTTCGCATCATTTCGATACGGATTCTGAAACAAGAACTTTGAGGACTGAACGTGCCACAAATCTGAATTTGTTATGCGGTGTGCGTATGACTTATTAACTTTAAAGATGATACTATAATGAAGACTCTCTATAAAAAATTACATAGTTGCGGATACATATTGTTGATGATGTTTGTCTGCTTCTCTCTTTTTTCTTGCGGTGATGAAGTGCTGGATTACAACCATCCGGACGTAGATTTGTTTGTAAAGCAACTGAAGACCGGAAAGTATTCCGCTCAAAGTCCCGAAGGACTGGACAATGTTCCTAAATTTGCTAAGGAAGACATAGAAGGCCTCTTGAAGTATGCGGAAGATTTGACGGTGATACCTTCTTTCCCGTTGGCGCCGGTATCTTATTCCGCCGGAGGCAAGTTGCGTTTAGGTGAATGCATCTTGTGGACTGTGGAAACTATCCGTCTCGGACATAATGCCTCGATGGGATGCAAGATGGTGCATGCCGATGCAGAGAACTATGAAGGTATCTATTTCCTGTCCGATGATGAAGTGCTGGATGCCGCTACCCGTTATCGCCGTTGGTGGGAAGGACGTAAATATCCGCGTACCATGTGGACTATCGATCCTTGCTATGACGAGCCACTTTGTGGAAGCGGATATATGTGGTGGTAAGCTTGTCTGAATAAGCTATAAAGTATTGGGTATTAGTAAATAAACTGACTATCAGGTGAAGCGATTTATTCTTTTTTGGGGGCTGCTTTGTGCAGTAGCCTTTCCCTTTTACGCTCAAAACTGGACGACGCAAGACTCTCTGCGTTTGCAACAGTTGCTCAAAGGTGAGGGAGAGGTGAAGCTGAATCCGGACGCATTGAAGGAGATTGACATGGGATCTCTCCTCGGTACTCCGAAAGCGGTGATGAATAAGTCATGGTTGGATTTTGACGATACTTTGCCTGCTTCTTTACCGGGAGAGCCTAAAAAAACAATCAAATTATCATTGCGTCCTTATTCGGCAAATACCAAATATAACTGGGACCCGATTTATCAGAAGAAAATAGAGATTAAAAAAGATACATGGCGTGGAGAGCCGTTTCGTGAGCTTACAACACGTTTTAATTATACGAATTGGGCAAAAACGCCATCGGATCCGGGGGTACGTGAAACTGTAGAACAGATTGAAGCGACCGGTCTACGTTATAGGGCGACGGAGCGTGCCAACAATATGGCAGTGGGAAGCTGGCAGGGAGCCGGTGGTGTAGGAATTGGCGGTTTGGATCTTATGTTACCTTTTACCCGTGAGTTCTGGAACTTTAAAGGTCGTAAGCGCCGTGCACGTACATTGGAGGTGCTGCGAACTTATGGAGACTCAATAACTGTAAAAAGGAAGTCCCTGATTTCTAAATAAAAGTGAACTTTCTCTTTGTTATCCTTGTTTGTTATTAAATAAACTCTTATAAACGATAAACAATGGATAGAATAACTTCTCTTTTCGGGATAAAATACCCGATCATTCAGGCCGGTATGGTGTGGTGCAGTGGTTGGCGGCTGGCATCGGCAGTGAGTAATGCCGGTGGCTTGGGGTTGTTGGGAGCCGGTTCCATGCATCCGGAAACATTACGTGAACATATACAGAAGTGCCGTGCCGCTACACATCACGCATTTGGGGTGAATATTCCTTTGATGTATCCCCAAATAGAAGAAATTATGCAGATTGTGGTAGATGAAGGTGTCAGGATTGTATTTACATCTGCCGGTAGTCCGAAGAAATGGACAGGTTGGTTGAAAGAACGGGGAGTCACGGTGGTGCACGTTGTGTCTTCTTCACTTTTTGCTATGAAAGCAGAAGAGGCGGGGGTGGATGCCGTGGTTGCCGAAGGTTTTGAAGCCGGAGGACATAACGGACGGGAAGAAACTACCACCTTGTGTCTGGTTCCTGCCGTGCGTGCAGCTACTACACTTCCGCTGATTGCAGCCGGAGGTATTGCGACGGGCGAAGCTATCCTTGCCGTACAGGCCTTGGGTGCGGAGGGGGTACAGATAGGAACACGTTTTGCACTGACTGAGGAAAGTTCTGCCAGCGAGGTATTCAAAGATTATTGCTTACATCTGAAAGAAGGAGATACGCGTTTGTTGTTGAAGAAATTATCTCCGGTTCGTCTGGTCCGTAATAATTTCCGGGATGCGGTGGAAGCTGCTGAGGCTGTTGGCGCTACGGTAGATGAACTTCGTATCCTTTTATCGAGAGGCCGTGCCAAACGGGGTATTTTTGAGGGAGACCTTGAGGAAGGTGAACTTGAAATAGGCCAAGTATCAGCTTTACTCAATGAAAAGGGGGTACAGACGGTGGCTGAAGTGATGGAAGAGTTGCAGGAAGGCTATCACAAGGCATGGGAGGCATTGAATTCCAGAATGTATGAGCCTTCAATGATTTGAGGATTCATTGGTCGATTATATAATTAGTATTTATTGGTAAAAGAAAAAGGAATATTCCCGAATCACCGGGGATATTCCTTTTTTAATAATCAATCTATTCTCGTCTATCCTTTAGGAGGATTTCCGGAATCTTTTGCAGTACCTCCGTTTGCTGTTGGGGCGTTTCCGCTACTACTGCTCTTTGGAGTCGATGCATTGGAACCTGTGCCGGAACCTGCGGACGGACTTGTGCCAGCATTTGTGGCGGCTGTTGCGGCAGTGGCTTTAGCAGTTGCTGCACTACCGGCTACTTGTACGGCAGGTTGCTCTTCCCAATGGAACGGTTCGAAGTTAGTGTTCGGGTCAACCCAAGACGGTTTCTTAGAAGCGTAGATAATGAACGGAGCAATCACTACGATAAGGGCACCGATGATAAGTACGGAGAACCATACTGTGTTGCTGCCTGTAGAAATCTGGCTGGGCGGAATGAAGCTTAATACGAACGCCAGCAAGGAACCGCAGAAACCAAGGCCACCGATAAACCACATCAAGCCGTTGCCACCCTTACCGATACGGAACGGACGGTTCAGCTTCTTCATCTTATAACGCAATGCGATAGCTCCGGAGAACATCAACATATACATGATGAGGTAAAGAATAACTGTCAACTGTGATAAAATCTGGTAGAAACTCTGTACGGAAGGCATCACTACGAACAAAAGGCTCAATACCGTAACGGCAATACCCTGTACGTAAAGAATGTTTTTCTGTACACCCAGTTTGTTGGTCTTCTGGAAGAACGGAGGCATGTAGCCTGCTTTTCCTACGGCAAAGATACCTTTGGAAGGACCGGCAACCCATGTCAATACGCCTGCCAATACACCGAACGCCAACGCGATTGCTATAATCGGTGACAACCAGGAAGCATGGATGTATCTGAAGTAGTTGTCAAAGCCTACCAGCAGACTCTGTGTCAAACTGATATCCTTTGCGGGGATAATGACACCCAGGGAGAATGTACCCAACACGAAGATGATAACCGTGATTAACGCACCGATGAACACTGCCTTCGGATAGTTCTTGGACGGATTATTTACATCTTTTACGTGGATACCACCCATTTCCATACCGGCATAAAAGAGGAAGATACTTGCGGCGAGCACCACATTGTCAAAGTTCGTCAGGTCTGGGAAGAAGCTGCTGTGGAAGTCCATATTGGAATGTCCGCCGGAAGCAAGATAAATGATACCCAGGATAATCAGTAACGCTGCCGGAATAATTGTACCGACCATACCGCCGACTTTGGCGACTTTTCCTACCCAGCCCATGCCTTTCATTGAGATGAAAGTTGCCAGCCAATAGATAACGAGCACAACGACCAGCGTATAGTACTTATTACTTGCCAGTGACATGTCGTGCACGTCGTTCATGCCGATGAAGGCGATGGAAACGGCACCGAACGTCAAAACTGTAGGATACCAAATTGTACTTTCAATCCACTGTACCCAGATAGCAAGGAAGCCGAGCCTTTTTCCGTAGGCTTCACCCACCCAACGGAATACACCGCCTTGCTTGTCTTGGAACATGGCAGCCAATTCCGCAGCGACGAGTGACGTCGGTATGAGGAAGACGATGGCTGCAAATAAATAGTAGAAGGCCGAACTCATTCCGTAAACGGCCTCGGCCGGTAGACCACGTAGTGATACTACAGCCGTCACATTCATGATTGCCAGGGTGAACACCCCCAGCTTCACTGTTTGTTTAATATTTGCCATAAGTTAAGGTTTTAGGTGAAAATTAATTTCAAAATCAGTGTTAATAACAACACCATAGGGCAGTTGTTTCACAAGGATGAATGAAAGTTAAGATTTTAACAGTTTAAGCCAAATCGCTTATGCCTTTGCAGAGCTGTCTACGGCAGTTTTGGATTGTTCCTGCTTCTCATAATATTCTTTCTTTTCCTTGTTGCGACGTTCCACCAGGCTCGTTACATACACAGTGAAAATAGGGAACATCATCATGCCGAGCGCTGCCAGTAGTACGGATAGTACCCGCCCGGTAGGGGTGACGGCAATGACGTTGGAGCCAATGGTTGTTACATCCATAAATGCCCACCAAAGGGAATCACCATAGTCCGTAACTTGGGAATTTACACCATGCTCGGTGACGTAGAACGCCAGGCTGGCGAAGTAAACTGTTGCCAGCAGCATCGTCAGATAGGAGACGAACAAACTCGATGCACGGTTATAGGTCAACCAACCTACTACGATAGCCATGGCATAGCCACCCCGGACCAACGGGATAAAGCGTATCATATAGGTGATTTCGGGTGAGAAAGTCCATCCCATGTAGGCAATGATATTCTGGTAGGGGATGGCAACCAACAAAAAAATGAAATGTGTAGCTACATAGTGTTTTTTGTTTTCCGCCAACACCCATTCCAACACAAAGTCTGCCAGGAATAGCGCGCAAATCCATAACTGTACTTTCATGTATACCGATTGCTCGTAGAAGGGAATTCCCTTGAACGTATCGATAGAAATACTGATAACCAAGAATAGCGAAAGCAGTAGGATGATGACGTGCAATATGCCGTAGATGCCTTTCTTTCGCATTACAAATTCTGATAGAGCCATATTCATAATGATGTTCTGTTATTTTATAAAAACGGTTGCTCCTGTGCGCAATCACGCGTTTGGAGCAACCTTGGAAAAAAGAGCATGAGAGATTATTCTGTAATCGTCACATTATCACCATTGAACACACCCAGTGCGAGTTTGTTCATGATGAACTTGATTGCCTCTTGCGCTTTGACGGAATTTCCTGCTACGTCCAATGGAGGTGCGAAAGCGGAAACGCCCATCACGCCCGGCAATACGGCCATTACGCCACCGCCCACACCGCTTTTGGCTGGTATGCCGGCAGTATACATCCAGTCACCTGAATGTTCGTAGAAACCTACGGTTGAAATCATAGAAGTAATCTTCGGTGCCAGGCTGGCTTCGAACACTGTCTGTTTGGTGACAGGGTTCACTCCACCGTTGGCGATGGTACCTGCTGCAACGGCAAGCTGCTGGGCAGTGATACCCAATGAGCATTGGCGGGTGTAGAGGTCGAGTGACATATCCGGATCATCGTAGATACGGTTGTAGTTCTTCAGTAACCATGCAATGGAACGGTTGTTGAAGTTGGTGGCTGTCTCCGATTTGTACAGCTCTTCGATGAGTTGCGGTGCGGAACCGCAAAGTTCGGTGATATTCTGTACGATGGCATCCCATTTCTTGTCGGAGTTGCCCACCGGCTGCACCATGGAGCAAGCTGAAATAGCACCTGCGTTTACCAATGGAGTGGAGGGGTGGTCGTTCTCCAGCAAAATAGCAATGATGGAGTTGAACGGCAGACCTGTTGCATCGGCGCCAATCATGTCCAACACCTTCTTTGCGCCATATTGACGCAGAATAAGGATGGCTGTGTGCACCTTTGAAACAGATTCGATGCCGAAACGATAATCCGTGTCACCTATATTAATCGTCTGGCCGTTCATCAGACAAATGCTGAGGCCGAATAGCTTGGAGTCAATGTTGGCAAGGTAGGGAATGTAGTCTGCATTCTTGCCCCCAGTGTTGCCCTTCACTTCGCTATAAGCTTGCTGGGCAACTTCCTTGATTTGTGAAATTGATATTTTCTTTTCCATACACATCTATAATATTTACGATTGGACGATGTACGATTTACGATTGATATTACTGTACGGATGAATTCCGGTTAAGGACATATTGTAATCGTAAATAGTAAATAGTCTAATCGTTTAATCCTCAGTTGATTTATTTAACGGCTTTCTTTTGACGGCGACCGCCATGGTTAAACAGTTTAGCTTCTACAGGCAGGTTCTTTTCCTGAGCCATACGGGTAGGAGTCGGGTAGTCGAGCTTTTCGAGTTCACTGATGGCATTCTTGATGTCGCCCAACAGCATGTCTGCCATGTCGCGGCTGAATCCCTGGCGAACAACCACACGCATCACTACATAGTCTTCCAATTTGGCAGGTAAAGTGTAAGCCGGAACCATCCAACCGTGTTGTGACAATTTATCCTGCAAGTCGTACAAAGTCCATTTTGCAGTCTTTGCATATTCCGGTTTCATATACCAGATGAACAACGGGTTCACTACTTCTTTGGAGTAGTTTACAAACGGAGCCATCTTGCCGATTTCGTCGTGGATATACTTCGCGATTGTCAGTGAATTGTACTGTACTTCCTTGTAACCTTGGAATCCTAAACGGATGAACTGGTAATACTGTCCCAAAATCTGTGCGGCAGGACGAGAGAAGTTCAGACCTACCTGGGTAATGTTGGCACCGAGGTAGTTTACGCTGAATGCCATTTCTTCGGGCAGATATTCTTTGCCTTTCCAGCAAACCCATCCCAGACCCGGATAAACCAAGCCGAATTTATGTCCGCTAACGCTGATAGAGAGTACCCACTTCAAACGGAAGTCCCACTTTGTGTCAGGATAGAGGAACGGAAGGATAAAGCCACCGCTGGCAGCATCTACGTGGATAGGAATATCGTAACCGGTTTTGGCATTGTAGGCGTCGAGTGCTTTATCCAATGCTTCAACGTCGTCATTCAGTCCTGTCCATGTAACGCCTTGAATAGGTACTATGCAGATAGTGTTCTCATCACACATCTTCAATGCTTCTTCGGGGTCGAGCGTGGTCTTGTCAAGAGTCAAGGGTACTTCACGCATTTCGATTTGCCACAGTTGGGCAAATTTTTCCCATACCACCTGGAAACCACTTGAAATAACGAAGTTTGGTTTGTCAAAAGGCTTGCCTTGTGCCTGACGTTTCTTGCGCCAACGCAACCAAGCTGCTACACCGCCCAACATACATGCTTCTGAAGAACCGATGGCAAGTGCACCTGTTTTCCAAGTGTCTTTTTCAGGTGAGTTCCACAAGTTGGCGACAATGTTGATGCATTTACCGTTCATTACGGCGATGCGTGGGTATTCGGTCTCATCGATGTAGTTAATGTTAATAGCTTCGTTCATCAACTTGGTGGCATATTCGTCCATATAGGTGGTAACGAATGTAGCCAGGTTCAGACGGGGCTGTGTCTGAGCGAAGGTTTCATCTTTTACCATTTGATAAGCGATTTCGGGAGTTGTAGGCCCGTCGGGTATTTTTTCTACAGGTGACGGTTGCAACATACGATTGGAACCAAATACTTCGGTTTTTGCATCTCCTTTTCTGAAATTCAAATCTTCCATATAACTATAAATTTTTAAAGGTTTAGGCGGCGGGGATTTTCCCCGTCGAATTTCCCACAACAACGACTCCTACGGAAGAAAGTTCCGTTGTTTTACATTATTTGGCGTTTATTAAAGGGTGTGGGGGAAATGATAATTTAGCGCCCCAGCAAGGTTTCCTTTCGGATGATAGTGTTTTTAG
>ULTJ01008560.1_pt1 | contig 15267 bp, 8 predicted proteins | sample 1957491 | NCBI WGS metagenome assembly ULTJ01 (sample SAMEA4835731, study PRJEB28245) | human gut metagenome | biome: gut microbiome; material: fecal sample | place: Denmark | collected 2008 | reverse complement strand
TCCGTCACCAGTTCGTCCTTATAAAAGTCAAACGCGAGTTGCAACTCATCCGCCATCGTCTTGACTTCATTGTAACCGGAAATCCATTGCTGCAAGCCCTTCACTTTCTTCATCTGGGCTTCAGCAGCTTTCTGGTCATCCCAGAAACCGGGCGCCTGAGTACGCAACTGTTCTTCTTCAACTTGAATCTTCTTTCCTTCAATGTCCAGATAGCGATTCAACGCTTCGGTACGTTCCTTGATATCTTTCAGTTGTTCAATAGTAATCATATACTTTCTTCAAATTCTATCTTTTGGACGGCAAAGTTAGGAAAAAAAACGCATAATTCCGCTGCAATCAGACGAATAAGTCATAGCATGAAAAGCGATTCTTCCTGAATTATTCAAAAGAAAGTGTACCGAAATAGTCCGGACAGTGAAACATGGGATGCTCCAAACCGATGGGATTCCATGAAAGATAATGGGGAGTTTGCAGTTTATCGCCACACTTATAGAAATTTCCCCTCATCGTTTTTCCACCCAGATTATCCAGCGGATGCAAGAAGAAAGCCGAAGCAGGTATTACCAGTGCCAGCTCCCAGCTACACGCTCCGGCACGTTCCTTAAAAGGCTTGTCACCCAATGAACTCCAACGTTTCACCGCATTCAAGGTCTGCGCGCTTGCCAACGGACGATTATTACCAAGAGGACCACCCTGAATTAACAATCTGCCGATGCAATTACACTCAAAATTGTAGTAACAACTATCCGACGTAGGCGATACAAAGAACTCTACGCAAGCGTCCTCCCATACATGCCCGTTGTCTTCGGCAGCTACAGCACGTACACTCGCTTCTTTCACTTTATAATGCAGCAATATACAGTTACCGGTATGGGCAATACGGAAGCTGACTTCCGGTTTATACGGAAATTCCATCCAATTAGCCACATCAATTGAATGAAACCCTATGTTGTTTTTATCCAGTAATGAACGTACCGTTTCAGCTTCGGGAACATCAGTACACGCAATTTTCTTTATAAACAAGTTCTTTGAGCCTTGATTTGCCTTCGCGACATCCCATCCTGACAATACATCCCCATAGAAATAGAAAGTAACATCAAAGGCAATCCCGCTATTATTATCCACTACCTGATAATGCCTGGTCGCATCGTAATAGTCGCCCAGTTCATATTCGCCCAACGCCAACGGGGCAAGCTCTTCTTTCCCCTCCGCTTCAGCTATAAGCTGCCGCATACGTTGTTCCACCCGTTTCATGACACCTGCATGCTTAAAAGGGTCAGCGTCGGCCACAGCCGGATGAGAAACCTTTATCAATCCGCCATTGGCTGTATGCACGGCCTTCACACTATCCGTATAAGCCTTGAATTGTTTTCTCACTTCAGGAGAACGCAAACCATTTATGGTAAACACCGAAATGCCTTGCGCTCCATTGTTCAAAGCAGCATCCATGCATTCAAACATTTCCGGTCCATCGGTTGCCGTCATCCCGCAATACAATGTAGTCTGTTCATTCTTGTCGCGTGCATTCTCAACCGTACAGTCGGAAATAAAACTGACATCTTCGGTATAGAACGTGTGATAAACCATCGGAAATACAATATCCAGATTCCAGTTACCCCAATCCTGGCGCACCATGCGCGAAGCCATCTTCGGGGTAGGGAACGGCGAAGCAGCCATAGTCTTTCCGTATGAATGCACGACTTCGGCAATCATATTGGCTACCTCCGAAATCTGGTCACAGCGGAACCGTCGCCAATTCACATCCAGTGAAGGGTCTTCCTGTTCGCGAGGGTCATAGCCGTATTGCTCTTTGAACTTCTTGAGCATGGCAGGGTGATAACCATAATCCCAAGCAGCATATTCACGGTCCTGAACAATGCCATAGTGAGGCCACAAAGTGGTAGGAAGCACGACATCGACAAAGCGGTGATAGTCTATAGCGATACCATTCAATCCTTCCACTTCACAATAGGACTTTATCTTATCTTTGATAAACTCCCGCACCTCAGGCAATGCAGGACAAAGGAATTTATAATAATCTACGTAAGCTGTAGTATCTGCCAAGCTTTTCCCATTCCGGTTCACACTAAACCATTCGGGATGCTCCTTCAGTATCCGGTCGCGGTCGTGCTCCAAGTTCATGGTCCACAACCATGCATATACTTCAATGCCATGTTCATGGGCAATGGGTATCGCCACCCGGTAATCACCGGGCGTAGGCGCATTCAGCAGAATACCTTCCATGCCCAGTTCATTCATCACCCCGCAAATGGAATCGAAATTCATGCCGGGCCGATAGTCAAGCCATGTCCAGAACATTGGATATTCTTTCGTGTTTTCTTTCGCTTCCTGTCGGCACGAGCACACACCTAACGATAAAAACAGCAGCAAAAACAGGGGAAAAAGGATTTTCTTCATCGTATTTATATTTTAAGTTTAATATGCAATTTCTCCATCACCCAGGTAACGCCAATCACCACAAAAGCGAAACAGATGCAATTGACCAATCCCATGAAACCATGAGTGGACCAATCAGGCAGGATAATGCCCGTGACATCGGCAAATCCATAAAAGACATAAGGCACCAGGTAAGTAGTCAATGTGGCGGTTCCGGCTGGGCGTATCAGGTTGAACCAGCCCGTTATATGGTGGCTAACCAGATAACTCAATAACGTATATGTGGCGACAGAAATGGCGGTTACATAAAACACCCAAGGAGGAGTAGCGCTTATTTTAGATACAATCCAGCAATGATGCGAAAGAATTCCCAGTATCAACAACCCCACCGCTACCATCAATACATTCCGCAGTTTCCATGTATTACTTCGACTTGCAAACCGGGCACTGGCGATAGAAAGAATTATGCCACCCATCGTAAATGCCGGTAACGCCCCGTTGCCGATATGAAGGATGTTCAGCATCCCTTGATAGAAGTTCGGTTCAGGAAATGCAAGGATGGCAGTTCCTCCGAATTCTTCGCGCATCGGTGTACTCAGCAGGCAGATGAGTACAAAGGCTACCCAGGCATATATCAGATATTTCAGACTGTCACGAGTAAACAGATAGATAACGGTGCACACCAGATATGTCCAGCCGATTGCTCCCAATATTCCCCAATAAGCTCCGAAAACGCCCCCTTCGGGGTTACGAAACGTAAATGCCAGATATAGGAGAATCGCCACACCGATAACTTTGAATAGTAGGAACAAATTCTTTTGGGTATTGGAGGAAGGCTTCGGATATTGATTCCATACGGCTATAAACCCTATCGCCATCAAAAACCAATATACCCCTATCGGATAACTGACATCCGGTGAAAGACGAAACTCCGAATTAGTGATAAAAGCTCCCATCACCAGCAGCGCAAATGTACGCGAAAGGATATGTCCCAACGCAGATTCCACCGAATATCCCTTTGCATATCTACGTTCAATGGCATAGGGAATGGACATACCCACAGCAAACAGGAAGCAGGGAAATACGACATCCGCCAGCCCCATAAAATCTTCGCCGTAGACAGCATGTTCCAACCAATGGGGCACATCATGCACCTTCCAGAAATCATTTACGAAAATCATGACGAACATAGTCAATGCCCGTAGCATATCAATCCCCGGATTGCGTTGTGAATAAATAGTTTTATCGTTCATACCAGTGTTTCTTAGAATTCAACATTAATACAAATACCGGAGTTGCATGTTCCGGTAATCTGACGGAGTTGCATGTTCCGGCAATCAAAGAGCGTCAAGTTAAAACCATGCCCCTTTATATAAAACAGATAAGAAGCCCCAATCCCTAAGGAAGAAACGGTGTTTTTCTGTTAATAAAACCAAATCCAAATTGATTGTGTGTGTGTGCGTGTGCATCAAAACCCTGAAAAGACTTATCATCCTGTCATGCTGAGCGTAGTCGAAGCATCTCATCTCCTCTGTCAACATAGGGGGATGAGACCCTTCGACTACGCTCAGGGTGACAGAATGATAGTGATTTTCAGGGTTTTGACATATTCCTATATATCCGTCGCATGGCTAATAACTTAGAGCCATACCGATACAAATACCCTTCATACCTATATAAAGTTGCCTTCGTGCCTATATAAACTTAAAACGAAGGTTTCATTTCTATAAATAAAGGTTTCGTTTTTATAAATGAAGCCTTCATTTATAAAAACAAAGGTTTCATTCAAAGTTTACCTTACTACCAAAGGAACTTTACATCCTATGAAGCTAATGTTTGCATAGCGAGTCACTTATTTTATTATCGCAAAAAAAAGCACGAACCTCCCGGTCCGTGCTTCCCCTATTGTTAACTTTAATATTAAATGCAGGAAAATTTCCTTCATTTAATCTCTTTCAAGCCCTTGAGCTCCTCTTTGGTAGCTTCTTTCAGGCTGATAGCTACCCCGCCGCTACGGGCCAGCTTTTGTTTCAGTATACTTTTATGGGTTACCACCACTTTACGGATACGATAACTTTGCGGGTTGGTATCCCAATCGGCATCCTTGCCATCCTCATAGACGGTGGCTATGTATTTCTTTCCGGCAGGAAGGTAATCGAAAGGAATAACCGCCGTACGGGCATTCTCGTCGGTGATTGCTCCCACAAACCACTCATCACGGTCTTTTGCCTTGCGGGCAACTGTGATATAATCTCCCGGTTCCGCTTCAAGATAACGGCTATCCGCCCAGTCTACTGGGACATCCTTGATGAACTGGAAAGCATCCATAAAACGACGATAGTTGGAAGGCAGGTCGGCAGCCATTTGCAAGGGGCCCGGCATGGTCAGATACAAAGCCAGCTGCTTGACTAATGTAGTATGTACACATTCATTTTTCTTTCCGTCACCATAATAACTCAAACGAGTTTCAAAGATACCCGGCGTATAGTCCATCGGCCCACCCTTCAAGCGGGTAAAAGGAAGGATGGTAGTATGGTCGGGGTCGTTTCCTCCCATAGACTCAAATTCTCCGCCACGGGCGGACTCTTGGGCAAGCCAGTTGGGATAGGTCCGGCATAAGCCGGTGGGGCGTACCGCCTCATGGCTGTCAATCATAATCTTATACTTCGCCGCACGCTTTGCCACATGAATATAATGGTTGTTCATCCATTGCGAAGAATGATATTCGCTTCGCGGAATGATATAGCCCACATAACCGGTTTTCACCGAATTATAGCCGTTGTCCACCATGTATTGGAAGGCATCTTCCAATTGCCGTTCATAGTCGGCTGCATTGGCAGAGGTTTCATGGTGCATCATGATGCGTACACCTTTAGCGGCAGCATAACGTTGCAACTCTTTGATATCAAAATCGGGATAAGGCTTGGTGAACAGGAACTGACGGTCTTTACGATAGGAAGCCCAGTCTTCCCAGCCCTCATTCCAGCCTTCCACCAGGACGGCATCGATGCCATTTTCCGCAGCAAAATCGACGTATTCCTTTACATGGGCGGTATTGGCTGCATGGCGGCCGTTGGGAGTCAACGCGGTATAATCCGTAATACCGGGTTTAGCTTTATAAAAATCGCTATATGCCCATGTTCTGTCCTGACCGGTAAACATCTCCCACCACACGCCGACAAATTTCTGGGGTTTAATCCAGGAAGTATCTTCAAACCGGCATGGCTCGTTCAGGTTCAAAATCAACTGGGAAGCGAGGATGTCTCGGGCGTCATCGCTGACGATTACCGTCCGCCAAGGAGTGTGGCATGGTAGTTGCAAGTATCCTTTCTTACCCAATTTATCAGGAGTAAGATGGGCGCTGAGACGGAAAGCTTTATCATCTACGTTCAGCAGCATACCGGAATAATCTACCAAAGCCGCCTCGTGTATATTGATATAAAGTCCGTCAGTGGTTTTCATCATAAGCGGGGTCTGCACCGTAAACGAGGTTGCCCGGGACTCATATCCTTTCTTCCGGAGGTTCTTCTCCATCCCCTCCCTTATCTCCGACAATGGAGCTGTGGTATAGGCAAACTCGTTCGTATCATAATCTCCCGGAATACAGAAAGTTTTATGATTACCCGTCAGGTTAAACTCCGTACATTCCTCCTTCACCGTCAGATAATTCATGCTTTTCTGTTCGGGAAGTTCATAGCGGAAACCCAGCCCGTCGTTGAACAGGCGGAACCGAAGCAGCACGGTGTGGTTTTTATTTTCTTTCTGTACCAGCGTAACGGCCATCTCGTTATAGTGATTGCGTATACGGCTATATTCTCCCCAAACCGGTGTCCATGTTTCGTCAAAAGAAGTGTTCTTTGTATCGACTTGTGAAAAGCCACTTGTCAAAGAAGCTCCCTCCATTTCCAATCCCAAACGGCTTGAAGTAATAACTCCCTTACCTTTGTAGTCAAGCCGATAGACGGGTACCCCTTTGTCTAATTGGAAGTGCAACTGCAAGTTTCCATCCGGCGAAGTCAATTGTTGGGCAAACGCTTGCGGTGCCAGCCATAGCAACAGGCCCAAAATCGTTGTTCTTATCATATTCGTTCAAATTTAATGAGTAATTTCGAAGACCTTATATTCGTATGGCGCCAAAGTTAGCATATCTGTCAATTCTACCGGCACATTTGTATAGATATCTTTAGCGGAACGTCCCTTATATACTCCCGGCAATGGAATGGTCTGGCTGCTATTCCGCACATTTACCAATATCAAAAAGCGTTCTTCATCCAGTTCTTTCTCAAAGACCGACACATTGCAATCCGGGTAAGTCCTCAGATTACCTTTACGAATGGCGGGATGTTCATTATAGAGCCGCATCAACGTCTTGAACTCTTCCCTCAAAGCAGGGTTTGCCTTCCAGTCTACCGGACAATAATGGAAAAAGTCTATCCGTCCGGGATAACCCACTTCCTGCGAACCGTAAATCAAAGCGCCGCCATGCAAATAGGCGGACAATACAAATGCCGCCATCGCACCACGTTCGTTGCAAAACTCTTGTGTGGGAGACATCTTAGCCATTTCATCATGATTGGTGGTGAAGCGGAGTTTTATCTTTCCGGCAGCAAGAGAGTCGTACTCCGCACGGTCTATATCAAACAATGCAGAAGCACATGTATCTTTCCGGAACACATCACGAATTCCTTCCAAGAAATCCCAAGCGTAGTTCATATCGAAACCGGCGGTGAAATGGTCTTTTCTCTTTCCCTCGGCCAGCATCAGCAAGGAATGTCCCGGAATGGCACGAAGCGAGTCGAGAGCCTGTTTCCAGAAATCATAGGGGACAAAATCAGCCGCATCGCAACGAAAACCATCTATCCCTACACTATCTACCCAGAATTTCATGGCATCAATCATGGCAAGACGCATCTCCTGATTGTCGAAATTCAAATCGGCAACGTCTTTCCAACCCGTATTGGCGGGAGAAACCACATTTCCTTCGTCATCCTGCGTATACCAGTCTTTATGTTCCATCCAGGCATTATCCCAAGAAGTATGGTTCGCCACCCAGTCAATAATAACACTCATCCCCTTGTCATGGCATTGGCCGACCAGATGTCGGAAATCTTCCAGCGTGCCAAATTCCGGATTTACAGATTTGTAATCTCTCACACAATAAGGCGAGTTGACTGATTTTTCTTTTCCCACTTCATTAATCGGCATGAACCATACCACATTCACTCCCAACCGGTGGATAGAGTCCAAATACCCTCCCACTTCCTTGAAAGAAGAGGCAGGTGCAAAGACGCGGGGGTTCACCTGATACATCACCACATCTTCGGGCGCAGGCACGCCTTCTGCTATATTTTTGAATGGTTGCTTAGTACCACACGCATAGAGCAATAGCAACAGCCCTATCGAAAACAATATATGCCTTATTCTCATAGCGTTTATTCTTTTTCCCAGATATAATATTGATAAGCTTCCAAAGTCAAAGTTGCCGGAAGTGTTATCTCTTCATTATTCAGTAAATTCTTCATACGTTCACCAGCGCGCTCTATCGGTGTTTTTATTGTCAGAGACTCATTACCGGTATTTACAACCACAAACAGTCCCTTTTCTTCATTCGCCCGATAAAAAGAAGCTGCCTTCCCCGTTTCGTAGGTCTTCAAATCTCCTCCCCGTAAAGAAGCAGAAGATTGATAGATTTTCATCAGTTGTTTATATTTACCCAGATAAGCGGGGTTGGCGTTCCAATCCATCAGCCTGTAGTCGAAGAAAGAAAGCGGTTGCGGATAGGCTATTTCTTGTGAACTATAGATGAGCGGCGTTCCTCCCAGCATGCTCACAATGACAAAAGCAGCCATTGCGCCACGCTCACTTTTATACACCTGCAACGGCGACTTCTCGGATGCCAAATCGTGATTAGTGGAATAACGCAGACGTTGTTTTCCTTCGGGCACTCCCCGGTACTCCTGTTTATGCACTTCATACAATGCCGTCAAGGTAGTCTTTCCGGCAAATACATCCTGCAATTTCGAGATGAAGTCCCATCCGTAAACCAAGTCAAATCCATCGGTAAATAACGTTGCCGCTCCTCCTTCTGCAAGCATCAGCAAGTCGTCGCCTTTTATCACTTTCAGTTCATTGATAGCTTGCTTCCAGAAATCATCGGGCACTCCCTCGGCATAGTCGCAACGATAACCATCGGCATCTACAGTTTCTATCCAATACTTCATGGCTTCCAGCATGGCTGCACGCATCTCCCGGTTATCGTAATTCAAATCAGCCACATCTGCCCACCCCATGCCTTGGGGAGAGATTATGTTACCTCCGGCATCTTGTGTGTACCATGATTTATTTTGTATCCAGGCATTATCCCAAGAGGTATGATTGGCTACCCAGTCCAGAATGACACGCATACCTTTTCCATGGGCTTGCGCAACCAAAGACTTCAAATCGTCTACCGTTCCATAGTCGGCATTCAGCTTCTTATAATCTTTCACGCAGTAGGGTGAACCAACGGCATTTTTTACTCCTTGCTCATAGACAGGCATCAGCCACAATACATTTACCCCCAACGACTTAATCTCATCCAATCGTGCAGAAATGGCATTCAAAGCATTGCCCCGTGCAAAAACTTTCGGATTGGCTTCATAAACCACTATCTCATTACCGGTTTTACCGGGCGATGGCAGCGGCCCTCCATTTCCTCCTCCGGAGTCATCACTGCACCCCGCAAAGAGGTGCAGTAACAACATCGGAAGTATCAATAATAAATAATACCTAAACTTCATTTTTTTCATTCTTTAGTTTCCGGTTCAGTTTCTTCACCTCCGGGATTTTCCGGGTCTACTTCTGTTCCTTTACTGTCTGTTATGCTGAAATAGTAGTGACGGTCTAAAGTGACCGCTGCCAAATCAAACTGTTTACCGCCATCATTATTGTTGCAAATCAGGTTATAGGTCAGTCCTTCGTTGGCTTTTCCGGTATCGAAATACTGATAAGTGATGCCCTTGATGGTGACCGTTCCCGTAGCGGCGACTCCGGGCCATCCTCCAAACAATTCGGGCAAATCATTGCCCCAGGCATAAAGCGTAAGTGCATCCCAGCCGGAGTTATCTTCAATGAAAATGGCATATCCGTCATGAGTAATATTCTGGCTCGGGTCTATCTCCTCATAACCGGTATTTGTAATTCTCAGATAATAATCACGGTCTAACGTTACAACCGCTGCATCAAACTGTTCACCACCATTATTATTATTGAAAATAAGATTATAGGTCAACCCTTTATTAGACTCTCCCGTGTCGAAATACTTATAAGTAACACCATCCTTTACTTCTGTCCCGGTAGGTTGCATTCCCGGCCAAGCGCCAAACAGTTCGGGCAGGTCGCTGCCCCAAGCGTAGAGCGCCACGGCATCCCAACCGGAATTATCTTCCACGTAAATGACATATCCATCATGTGTCACTTCATCCGGTTCTTCTTCAAAATAAGCCGCCCAGCGGGAAACCGTTACATTGGTACGCGTTCCCACACTTACATTCAACGTATGAGATACATCCTCATTTTTCACCGTGCGTTCCATTCCTTGTTTTTCAGAGACAAAATAAAATCCGTCAGCCAGTGTCTTGCCATTCTTAAAAGTGGAGGGCGTCAGATAAATTCCCCATTTCACATCACTATTCGCAGCTTTTTCCAAGCACCATTCCAGTTGACCTACGGCTTCTTCTCTCCCGTTGAAATCACCCGCAATATAAATTTTATCATCAGCAGACGTCCCTTGCGGCATAATCACTTCCAGCAAGATGGCATTATCTTTCAACTCGAATTGAGGCAACTCATGGTCAAACACAATCTCGTCTTTATCATCGCAACTGCCCAAGAACGCCAGCAACGGCATTAACAGCAGTAAGTAGAATATATTCTTCTTCATGGATATTCTGATTTAATGTTATTGATAATTAGGATTTTGTATCAGTCCCGGATTCACCAATAAAGCTGATGACGGAAGCGGATACCATTCATATTTACGGTCACGCTGGGCAGGAAGTACCTTACCATCTTCCGTAGCTCTGCCGAAGAACCACCATTGACCTTGAGTGAATTTATCGAAACGGCGCAAATCCGTACGGCGGCGACGTCCTTCGGACAGGAATTCCAGTCCCCACTGGTTCAGCATCCAGTCCATATCGAAAGCTGTAAAACCACGTCCCGGTTCATCCTTTACTTTAGCCCAATCCGACGCAGAGAAATAGCGTTGGCGGACGCTGTTCACCAGTTCCTTAGCTCCATTGGAATCACCTGCACGCATCTTGCATTCAGCCAGCATATACACCACTTCGGACAAACGGAACTCAACTTCGTCTATATCCTGAAAATCAATACCTGCCGATTCGGGGTAAACCGGATATTTCATCAATCGCACACCCGAGGTCGTTTCGCCCCATCGCGGTGACATCACGGTTTCCAGATTACGTCCTTTATTCATAAATGTGCCTACCTGGTCCACATAGACTATAGGCTGTCCATCACGGTCGGCATCCGCTTTGATAGATTCTCCCTTGCCGAAATTAGCCTTGAGAGCCCCTTTCAAGAACATACCTCTATAGTTACCGGCAGCCTCATCATATACGTAGTTCTGCTTACGGATATCCCTATCATCATAGCGTTCATAAACAGCGCCCAACTTATCATTATAAGGGGCATCCAGGAAACATGCCGGATTGTCCGTTCCACCGTATGAATTGACATTGCCCGAGTTGTCAAAAGAAGGAGTCAAGCAAACACAATTCCAAGGGCTTTGTGTATAGGTACCATTGAAATATTCCCATATATTATAAGGCAGGAAAGGCATATCGCGCATCCAACCTCCATTCAACTGTCCCACCTCAAACGCAAAAGCCATTACCACCTCCGGGCAGTTGATATTATTGATGGAATAGATATCACGATAATCTTTCGCAACAGAATAAATACCGTACTTATTATCCAGAATATCCTGGCAAAGCATTGCACACTCGCTGTAATGGTCTTCCTTGATAAATACTTCGGCGTTCAGTAACAGACGCGCTTTAATCATACGGTTCACCGCCTGATTCATGCGGTTCACATTGTTCTTGGTAAGATCGTTGACACAATCATCCAGCTCGGTTACAATAAATTTATAGATTTTCTTACAGCTCGTATCAAAATCCGCATCTGCCGTAGGAGGAATATCCGTACCTACCGAGATATTCAGCGGAAGTGCACCTCCCCAGATTTCAAAGATATTATAATAGGCCCATGCACGAAGGGTGCGTACTTCACCGATATAAGTTTTCATCTTCTCCGGGGTCATCTTCAATGAAGCGGGTTCCAATGATTCCAAATCGGCAAGCAACGTATTACAAAGGCCGATAGTGGTCCATGCCGTCTCCCAAGTGGAACGGATAATTTTTGAATCAGGGGTCCATGTATGAGTGGAGAGTACAAACTTCTCCGCTTCATCATATCCCCACAAACCACCGTTCCATGAACGCCAGGTGACCTGGTCGGCCGAAAATTCCTGGAGATACCAGAAATATTCAATGTAACTCATCGCTCCGGTCTGATAGATAGAAGCAACAGCGCCTTTCACACTTTTCTCATCTTGATAATAAATCTTGGAATCCACTCTGTCAAACACTTCTTCATCAAGGTCGAAGCAGGACGACAAAGAAAAACTCAGGATGGCCAGTAACAGCCAATTATATTTTATGTATTTCATATTTTCGTTCTATTGAATGATTCGACTAATTATTTAAACCGCAAGGTCAGTCCCAGACTCAACTGAGTAGCCGTGGGATAGGCACTATTCGTATCTACGCCCGGAGTCAGTCCGTTGACAGACACAATGGAAGGATCGTTACCGGAATATCCGGTGAGTGTAAAGAGATTCTTGGCAGAAACAAATACACGCATACTTTCCAGTATCTTATTGGGTTTCGGAGTAAAGTTATAACCCAATGTCACATTTTCCAGCTTAAAGTAATCACCTTTCTCAAGGAAGAAAGAAGATATGACTCCGCCACCGGTAACAATATCCTTATCTTTGAGATAAGCGTCACGAAGTACATTATCCGTACCGCAGCCTTGCAATCCCATACCATACTTACGCATATTGAATATTTCAAATCCGAAAGCTCCACGGAAGAATATGTTCAGGTCGAAATTCTTGTAACGCAACGTATTGCTCCACGAAAGATAAGAGGTCGGGGTTCCGTTGCCGATGTAACGTTTATACTTGGCATCGGCCTCGGACACAGGCACTTTCTCACCTTCATCGGTATATATCATCATCTTGCCGTCTTCCACCCCTGCATACTCATAACCATAGAACTGACCGACTTTGCCACCTTCCTGCACACGGAAGAAGTACTCGCTGGTACCTACTCCCGGTTTTTGGTACAGTTCTACGTACGATGCCTGATACATGGTGTTGGAAAGTACTTTGAGTTTGGTGGTTCCGTACGAGTAGTTGATGCCGGAAGTCCATTCCACTTTTGTCCCTTTAAAAATATCACCGTCCACAGAAAGTTCGATACCACGGTTCTGTGTAGTACCCACATTCACAAGAATGTTAGAATATACAAACGGTGGCTGGGGAGCCGTGTAATTATAAAGAAGGTCTTTAGACTGACGGTCGAACCAGTCGATAGAACCTCTCAAACGGTTCCAAAGCACGAAGTCGATACCGACATTGGTACTGATGCTCTTTTCCCAACCCAGTTCAGGATTGGCGTTTACAGAAGGAGCATAACCTTTTACCCATTCACCATCCATGAAATAACTTCCTTTAGTACTATACGTAGCCAACGACAGATAAGAGTTGAAGTCCGAACGTCCGGTCACACCGTATGAGATACGGGGCTTCAAACTCTTCACAACATCCGACGCACCTTTCATGAAGCCCATATTTGCCATTTCCCAGGCAAGGGACACCGAGGGAAAAGCACCCCACTTATGGTCCTTCCCGAACTTGGTGGAACCTTCATAGCGGATAGACGCCGACGCCATCAACAAATTCTTCCAGTTGTAGTTGATACGCCCGAAAGTACCTATCAGCTTGGCAACGGACTGTCCTGTAGCCATACCGGCTTTTCCGGCATTAAGGTAACTGCCGCTACCGATGTCATGCCACTTGATGTTATCGTAAGCAAAATCACTATTGGAAGCCTGTAAACGTTCCCAACGGGAATTTTCATAGGTATAACCCGCCACAGCCTTGATGCTATGATCGTCCAATGTAAGCGCATAGTTTGCCAACCATTCCAGACGTTGCGTGTACCATTTCTGATACGTCACTTCCGCACGGCCTTTATAACCATTCCAATAAGACTCTCCCGAGGTGGAAGGTGTGAAGTATTGCTGCTTCAAATCATTGTAGTGTAAAGAATAACTGATAGAAGTATTCAGTACATGTTTCTCCGAGCGGAGAATATTCAGTTTAGCTTCTGCCGTTCCCAATACATACATGCGCTGGCCGTTATTATCGATATCTTTCAACTCGGCCACCGGGTTGCGGGCGCCTGTAGGAGAAGAGGGTTGGTAGTAATTGCCATTATCATCATACAGCGGCATTGTGGGGTTCATGGAGAGTGCGGTATCAAACATACCATCATTCCCCCAAGTTTCATTTACCCGGCGTGCATTCAAAGAGCCGTTCAGTTGCAGGCGATTGTCTATAACACGCTGTTCAATCACGAAACGACCTCCATATTCCTCACGGTCACTCTTCAGGTCGATGCCCGTCGCTTTCTTATAATTGAAAGAAGCGCCGTAATAACCGTTCTTCGTACTGCCGTCTATGGATACGTACTGGTTGTTGTCGTAAGAAAAGTCTCTCAACAACAAATCATACCAATCGGTAGACGCACCGTAATCGGTGCCACGACGTGAACGGCGGAACTCATCCGGTGAAAGGATATCCGGTCCGGATTTGGCGATATTCACTCCGAACCAACTATCGTATGTGACCTTTGCCGTACCCGGTTCACCTGCACCTTTCTTGGTAGTAATCAAAATCACACCGTTGGCGCCACGCGTACCGTAGATTGCAGCAGAACCGGCATCCTTCAACACAGTCATCGATTCGATGTCTTGTGAAGAAAGGTTACGGATATCTCCTCCCGCTACCCCGTCAATCACAATCAGCGGGTCGTTGGAAGCCGTGATAGACGTTGCGCCACGAATTTGGAGAGAAGAGCCAGAGTTAGGATTTGCCGAAGCCGTATTGACTACATTCAAACCGGCTACCTTACCGGTCAACATTTCCATAGGATTGTTCATGGCTCCCTGCTGGAATTTACTTTTGTCTACCTGAACGATAGAACTGGAGAGTTCTTTCTTGCTCAACGAGCCATAACCCACTACTACCACTTCATCCAAAGTCTGGAGGTCTTCTGCCAAAGTGACATTGATTTCACGCTGCCCCTTACAGGCTACCTCCTGATTTTTATACCCAATAAAAGAGAAGACAAGTACAGACGACGAACTGACGCCTGAAACCGAATAGTTCCCGTCAACATCAGTAATTGCTCCGTTAGAAGTTCCCTTTACCATTACATTGGCACCGATAATCGGTTCACCGGACATGTCTCTTACAGTTCCTTTCACTGTAAACTGCTGTGCCGAAGCTGCCATTGTAACAAGTAGTCCGGCGAGGATGAGAAAATGCCGGAAAAGACATTGCTTTGTTCTTTTTACATTCATAATACTTCGATTTTACATTAACAATAAGTTCCGCTTCCGTTCTATCCGGAAGGTGGTGATGCAAATATCAGCAGTTATGAATATATTTTAAATACAGACTAAAAGAAATCTAAAAATAGCATAAAGGATATTCCCTGAATATCAATACTATAG
>ULTJ01057048.1_pt1 | contig 15269 bp, 6 predicted proteins | sample 1957491 | NCBI WGS metagenome assembly ULTJ01 (sample SAMEA4835731, study PRJEB28245) | human gut metagenome | biome: gut microbiome; material: fecal sample | place: Denmark | collected 2008 | reverse complement strand
GTCTGAATGCCATTGGGATGGCACCTGTCACACCGCTTGGAGTAGAGTTTAAAAAGGTTGAGGAAGCGCCATTCGAATTGCAAAAAGGTGAAAAGCTTGTATTGGATATTCTAATAGACAAGTGTATTGTCGAAGTATATGCCAATGAAAGGCAGGCTTTGGTGCGTACCAATGCATTTTTTTCGGAATCGAACGAGAAGAATATTTCTTTATTTGGAGAGGGTGGAAGTGCTAGATTTAAGAGTGTGACGGTATGGGATATGATGCCTTCAAACTTCTATTAAAAGTATTGGCCGGGTCTGTAAAAGGTATTAGTAGATATATAAAAATCTCCCTGTAGAGATGAATCATTTGTGCGAAAAGCTTTATATTTGGCACATCTTAATTATAGATGTTATCAAATGAATAAGCATAAATTGCGGCTTTCTTGATGTTATCCGGAGTTATGCCTCGAATAGGAATTATATTGCAACAAAATTATGCAGATAACAAAGGAAATACAGCGAGAACTGGAACAGTACATTGACCCGGTGAAACGGGAGTATCTTCCCAATTTCTTTAAAACTGGGAAAGGGCAATACGGAGAAGGTGACAAGTTTCTCGGTATTGTCGTTCCCAACACCCGTATAGTGGCGAAGCGGCATAAGGATGTGCCATTTGAGGTAATGGCGGAGTTGCTGCAAAGCGAATGGCATGAATGTCGCCTGTGTGCCTTGCTGATGCTGGTGGAACGCTTTAAAAAGTGCGATGAAAAGGGTAAAAAAGAGATATTCGACTTCTATTTGTCGCAGACTTCCCGTATTAATAACTGGGATTTGGTAGACTTATCTGCTCCGGGTATTGTGGGCGAATATCTCAAGGATAAGCCTCGTGATGTTCTCTATCGCTTGGCCGGAAATGAACTGCTTTGGGATCAGCGCATAGCGGTGGTTTCCACTTATGCGTTGATTAAAAACGATGATTTCATCGATATTTTAGCTCTTTCCGAGCATTTCCTTTGTACGCGTTACGACCTGATGCAGAAGGCCGTGGGATGGATGTTGCGGGAAATGGGAAAACGGAATAAAGACCTACTGGTGCAGTTCCTTGAAAAGCATTGTAAAGTGATGCCTCGCACAATGTTGCGCTATGCGATAGAGAAATTTCCGGAAGAAGAACGGAAAGAGTTCATGAAGCGGTAAGCGGCAGACATACAATGTTGGCCACACTTTCGTCATTTGCGCCGCAAAAGTCCGGATAAGTAATCAGTGTGTCGCCTTCCCACTAGGACTGAGGGTACTTCCCACTAGGACTGAAGGTACTTCCCACTAGGACTGAACTGGTGTTCCACTGCGACTGATCATGGTGGAACATCAAGTGTGTTGTTATACAGTAAGTTACGACGTATATGAAACATCTGTTCGCTCCTCTCCGCTGGGATATGAATTAGTTCACCACAGAGTAACACAGAGTCTCACAGAGTTTAATTGATTTGAAATCAGAAAATAGGACTCCGTGAAACTCTGTGTTACTCTGTGGTGAAACTTCATTACTGTATCGAAATAAATCAATTCTGCCAACAGGTAAAGGATCAGTAGATCTAAAATAGTGATTAGTAAGATTGAAAATAAATGATATGTGGTAAAAATGCCGGATAAAAATATACCGGATAATTTTCATTTTAAATGAAGACTCTTAACTTTGTCACAATTTCAGTTGACTGGAAGATGAAATTCCATATAGCATCATCATGTTGAATGGGAGTTTATAGTGTATGGTAAATTGTGATGAAGATGAAATTACTAGTTTTATTGATGTTTGTTCTGGCAGGGTGTACGAGACCTGCCACCTTGGATCTGCAAATGAACAGTGAAGCCGATAGTCTTTACGAGGAAGCTTGTGCACATTATGAAAATGAAGAAATAGATAGTTGTACCTATAAACTGACAAAAGCTTTAGAACTATATCGTGAGAGTGGAGAAAACGAAAAGGCAGCTATCACCTGTTTGTCGTTGGGGCAATCCTACAATGGAATAGCTCAGACCGATTCGGCAAGGCCTTATTTACTGGAAGGACTGAAATATTGTGAAGAGAATACAGTGCTTGACAGTATCCGTGGAAGGTTACTTACTGATTTGGCAAGCTGTTATATGATTGAGGGGGATATCCGGGAAGCAACATCACAATATCTGACAGCTTTGGATGCCACCTCTAAATCCGGTGATAGTGAAGCCTATCTGACCAATTGCAGTTCGCTGGGTGTCGCCTATCGCAGAATAAACCTTCCGGACTCTGCTCTTTACTATTACGGCAAGGGACTTGAGGCAGCTATGAAAAGCAAGGATTATAGTGCTGTATCTAATCTGCATGCCAATATTGCCGTGATGTATATCTCTTTCAAACAGTTAGAAAACGCGAAGGGACATGCACGAGAAGCCATTACGTATGCCCTGAAAGAGGAAGATGCTTTGGACTGGTTGCAGGCTTACTACATCTGCGGTTCTCTGTTGGTAAAGACAGGGGAATACGATCAAGCGATCAATTATCTGCATAAGGCTTATGGAATAGCTTCCCAGCAACAATCACCACGTTTCCGGTTAAAAGTATTGTCAGCGCTGTTACCCGCTTTTCAGGCTACAGCACAAGATGATTCGGTGCGTTACTATCTGAATGTATGTGACCGCTTTCTGGATGAATTACCAGAAACGAGCCATGAAGCTGTCGGTATTTATGAGACAAAAGCCCAGCTCTTACTAAAGGAAAAGAAATATCGGGAAAGTTTGGATTTCTATCGAAAGTTGACGGGATTGATAAGTACAAATTCGCCTACCGCTCCCTACGTGTGGTACAGCCGTATGGCCGAATGCTATCATAACCTGCAACAGCCTGATGAGGCTTACAGATATATGGAGCAGGCTCTCGAATTGCGTGATTCCCTGGCTGCACAGGAGGTGGAGAAGCAAATGAGCGAGCTGCAAGTGCGCTATGATACTCAGAAGAAAGAACTTGAAATTAAGCGTCTGAAAGAATTACAACAGCAGGAAGAACTTCGCAGTCTTCGGCTCACAATTTGGTTTATAGCTTTTATCAGCTTTATGCTTATCCTCTTGATCATTCTCTTGTATAAACGCAAGTTACAACTCAGCCGTAAATATATTGACGGAATGGAGAGCGAACGTGCCCGTTTGGCACGCGAACTGCACGATGGGGTGTGCAATGAACTTCTGGGGTTGGAAATGGAACTTAAATCGGGCTTTAATAGAGAAGAGGACAAATGTGAGTTGCTGGACAAACTAGGGCGGAGTCGTGCGAATATCCGTAGTATTTCGCACGAACTAATGCCTCCCGTATTTTCTGATGCCACTATTGATGAGATTATAACAGATTATATCGATCATCTGAATGTTCCTTCATCCATGCATCTTTCATTCGATGCTTCTACGTCCGATTGGAGTCTGGTATCCTATAATGTGGCATATGAATTGTATCGTATTGTACAGGAAAGCATGAATAATATTCTCAAATATTCTTCCGGCACACAGATTTCCATTTCACTGTTGATGGATGGTGCGCATGTGCGGTTGGAGATATTCAGCAATGGAGTTATGAAGCGCTCTTCTTCCAAGGGCATCGGGATGCGCACGATGGAAGATAGGGTCAGATGTATGAATGGTACACTCCATGTGGCTGCTGATGAGACCGGTGTATGCGTTACAGTTACGGCTCCTTTTAAATAAAGATTTATTCTGTACTAGTTTTCATGTACGGAAAGTATACCATAGTATTTACCAACTGTCTATTGAAAAACTACGGAAAATGATAGTAGATTTAAATTAAAAATACCTTTCCTTTGCACAAAATAGTAAACATGATAACAGGGAAGACTAATATCTGACCACAAGCATATAAATAAAAGAAATATGGTGCAACTTCCATCGGATACATCGAAATACCATCTTCTTCTTATAGATGATCACCCTATTGTATTGGCGGGCATCCGTAACATTCTTGAAGTCTGTCCGGAAATAGGTGAAATCTATGCGGCTGACAGTGCTGCGAAAGCTTTGGAACTTCTTAAATCCCACGATATCAGTATTTGCATGGTCGACATAGAATTGCCGGACATGTCGGGTTTTGAGCTGATAGAACAGATACGTTTGCTCTATCCGGATATGCGTATTATTATTGAAACCATGCATAGTGAAGTGTGGATTGTCCGTCGGATGGTAAAGGCGGATGTAGATGCAGTGATTCTTAAACAGTCCGATCCGGAGAATCTGCAAGAGGCGATTTATTCTGTTCTGTCAGGACGTAAATATTTCTGTCCCCATTTCCGGAAATGCCTCCGGAAGCTTCCTCCTGAGATGCCGCAAGTACTCAGCAAGCGCGAACAGGAAGTGCTGAAATGCATATCCGAAGGCTTGAAGAGTAATGAGATAGCAACGAAATTATATATATCAGTTAATACAGTGGAGTTCCACCGTAAGCAGATCATGCTTAAGCTGGAAGCCAAGAATGCATCTGATATGTTGATAAAGGCTATCAAGAGTGGAGTGTTGGAAATATAGACGAGTAATAGCTAATTGATATGTATTCGAATGAAAAACATAGGGAAAATGGTATTTTTGATATCATTTTATCAGTTGTATTTTACATCATGATTTTTTGTGCCCCTTTTGTGGATGTGGTGGTGAACGGACAAATCGCTGAAACAAAGACATTGGAGGGCTTTTTGAAGGAGCATAGTGATAATGCCGTTTCGCTGATTTTGATTATTTTGCCTGTGCTGACTTTAGTGATAGGGATATTGAAATTCTCTTTTTCCAGGCTTTTCTACCATTATGTGTTGGTTGTGTTAGATTTGTATAATGGTTTGTTTGCTCTCGCAATGGGGATAGGTTTATGTTGGGCAGCATCCACTGTTGCAGGTCAGGCACCGGTGGACATGATCTTCTATAGTGTCAAATATCAAATGGGTTTCGGTCCTCTTATTCTGCCTTGCCTCGGCATAGGGTTCTTCGTTTATACTCTTGGCACTTTCTGTGGATATTATAAATGGTATCCTTTGCAAACACTATTTTGGGGAGTTTATTTACCTTTAATCCGTCCGGCCATCGTTTCTTCATTGTATGTAGTGATAGCTGCGATAATTTCAAGCGTCGGTACGAGCGAGAAATCGACTATAGTTGTTTCTATAATAATTTCCATTCTAATTTTTGTTTTCGAGTTCTGGTTGCTATATACTTATCGTAAGGAGTGGAATCGGAAGTTAAGAAGTCGTACCAAACGTGGTCAACAGGAAGCTGTACTTACCGTGACCGCTACAGATGGGGAACCGGAAGGTGGTACAGAGGTCTTGCCGCCTTCAGAAATGATTCCGGCTACTGTTGCCGTGCCTGTTAGTGAAGAGAAACGGAAAACGGAGATTCCGGTTAGGCGGAAAACTTCTTTTTATTACATCATAGGGTTAGTTGTATTAGTGGCGGTTATAGCTTTTGTTTATATTATAAGAAAAGGAGAGGATAGGCCTGTTGATATTCCGGCTATTAAGGAAATGACTTTAAGTGGACAAGTAGCTGGCAAAGAAGTACAAATGGCATTGACGCAAATTGGAGATTCACTCTATGGCAGTTATTCTTATAAGCATATCAATAACCCAATACAGCTGACGGGAAAGAAGATAGGGGTGGATTATATCATTGATGAAACTGTTAACGGTAAGAAAACAGGTACGTTTAAATTGTTTGATGGGGAGTATAATGGTGGTTCTTTTTTCCTAGGAGATTGGAGTAATGGAAAGAGGAAATTTAATGTCCAACTTAATTATACAAACTACAAAATACTGCCTTCTACTGATGCTGACCACCCATTTGTAGGTGAGTGGAAATATGAAAAGGAGGACGGGACGCTGGTAAATTGTTCCTTGAGTTTATATAACCGGGATATTGATGATGATTATGGTAAGATAACTTCGTGGGTGAATGATGACTGGCATGAATATGAGATTGATTCTATTCTTTCGTTGGAAGGTAGGAAGGCGGTAGTACAGGCGAAACATGATAATCGGCAAAAGATAACGCTGGTGTATGATTCTTCGAACCGGAGCCTCTCGGTAGATATAGATCAGCAGGGAACTTATGTGCTGAGTTTGAATCAGGAGGGGAAGCACTTACGATAGTGGAAGAAGATGAGAAATCTTAATTAAGATAGACCGGATGAAAGTCAGGAATCTTATTATGTAACAGAAGTACAAAAGAAATATGATAATGAGAAAGTTATTTGTTTTACTTACAATGAGTTTGCTGGTAGTTGCAGCTTCTGCCCAGAAGCTTTCGTGGCCACCTAAGAGTTATCCTGTGAAAGTGCCTTTTACTGTGTCGGAAGAGGTGAAGTATTATTGGGATGTACAGGGGATTCTTTGTACGGGTCGTGGAAACGGAGGCTATAAGTTCAGGATATTGGGAACAGCCAATCACGACTTTACGGCAAGTAGAAGTATTAATTTTTATTACATAAGTACGTAAAAACCGCAAAACGTCTTGTAGCTCATTTACAAAACAAAATGTAAGCCTTTTGCTGTTGTTAACACAAAACGAAATGTGATTTTTCATTTATTTTTAGATAGCATTTAAATACCTCTTAAAAGGAAATTAAAACATAGAATTCTTATCTTTGTAGCAGATTGATTTTTAATCAGTCTTATTTTGTCGTTATCCCGCCCGGCCAGTGATGGTAGGACGGGATTTTAATTCATAGATATTAGATGTATATATGTTGTCCATCATTATCCCAAGTAAAATCTTGATAATTAAGAACGAACCATTCTAATTTATTTCGTCTTAACACAGCTTTAAGACGTACCATTCGGCCTGTTGAAAGAGTGATATATCTTATTATGTCATTGGGATTAGAACAGAATCTATCATCATTATCAAGTTTAACTATCACACGATAATAATTTACTGTAGAAGTGCCTGGGAATATCCATTCACTTCCGTTTATGATAGAACAAAGTATGCCATTATACGACTTATCAGTAGGAAGATACAGTGTACAATCATTAGATACTGTTTGTATTGAGAAGTTAAATCCGGTATCAAATGAAAGGGTCTTCTCAATAATATTATTCATGTCAATATTGACGACCAGTTCAGACAATGAACCATTGAATATCCCGTTAGCAGCATTAATAGTTCCATCTTTATTAACCGTAAATTTATCATTAATATTCAGACCAGTTGCCTTGATAGCATTTGCTATCATATCTCCAATCGTAGACACATCTGCGGTTTCAGCATCTATTGAAAACACAATCTCATTATCTTTCAGAGCATAAAAACCAGACCTCTCAACTCCATCTATAGTGATACACTTGTCGCCCTGGACAATACCGGTCAAGATAGGTTCCTCAGCCGTTCCTGTATTCTTTCCTGTAAACAGCTTCGGAGATATCATATACTCGCTACCGATCTGTACCTTGTTCGTGTCCCAGCCTACAAGCCAATCTGGTACATTTGACATAACTTTAGAGATCGAGCCACTGGTCACTAAGACATTAGTCGGGATCACTTTATACACGTTAACCAAAACACTATCATATTCAAACGACCTATCAAGTGAGATATCTACAGAAGCGGTTGGCACTTCTGGAACATTCCAAGAAATAACCTCAGAGCCATTTTTCAGATAAGTAACAATCCAATTGTCTTCAGAATATTCCTCTTTGGTATTTCCACTAATACGGTAAAGTTTAGCGGTAAGAGTATTACCGCCAATTGGATTAGAATGAATATCACACGGAATATTTTGAAATTGAATTCCATTCATATAGAACTCTATCGCGAACATTACCGCATCCTGACCAGCAGCACCATCAAAACCCCGGAAGCGGCTCCATGTATAATCTGCGGGATCATTACTCTCTATTGCCGTATCCTTATTAACCGCAATACCGATATACTTAGTCGAATCTGTCGGAATCTGATACATATCACTGCCGTCTGCATTGTCAGAATAAGCTATCCATGTATAGGTAGTCTTGCCATCAGTACCGGGTGCACCTGGAACACCATCCGTCCCGTCTTGACCATCAAAACCTCGGAAGCGGCTCCAAGTATAATCAGAAGCCGTATTACTCTCTGTTGCGGTTTCCTTATTGTATGCAAGACCGATGAAAGTCTTGCCGGTTGGATCATTGCTTATCCCGGCTCCGTTCACATCATCAGCGTACTTTATCCAGGTATAATAAACCTTTCCATCTTTACCGGGAGTTCCGGGAACACCTTGGGGGCCTGTGTCGCCTTTTATCCCCTTTATCCTGATAGGAGTCCCCCAACTACCGGAAGATGAGCTTTCTGCGACCTTCTGAGACATCCAAACAACTGTGCTCGTTGCGTCAGTATGCCAGCCGTTCGAGGTGCCGTTTCCTGTAGGTTTTCCCGGTTGGGATTCACTGTCGTGATAGGTTATATAAACCGATAGGCCATCACTACCGGCAGCACCGGTGGCACCATCATTGCCATCTGTCACCATCAAAGCCCAGGCAGTACCATTATAGATGTATACCCGTCCGTTATCAGTATCACGATATACCCAGTTCTTTAGCGGGTTGATCGGAGGCGTAGATAGATCACCTTTCCAAACTATATCCAGTCCGTCAGCACCGTCCTTACCATTAGCTCCATCCACACCGTCAATAGTCATTTGATACCATGTACCGTCCTGATAGACATAGCTCTTACCATCAGTCGTATTCTTATATGCCCAACCATTCTGAGGATTAGAAGGATGAGAAACATAGCTACCCTTCCATACTATTGACGTGCCATCCTTACCATTAATACCATCGGCACCATTGGTACCATCACCCCCCTTTTCACCAGTATCTCCTTTATCTCCCTTGTCGCCCTTTTCACCTTTAAGATTCTCTTTGACTTCATCATCAAGATCCTCCCATTTAATAACGACATTCTTAAAAGAGGTGATGAATTGATTCTTGCTGGCATCCCATGCCCATGAGATAGCACCACCGGCAAGAGAGCCAGACTTATCAGCATTAAACTTGGCAGAGCCGTCACCAAACTCGGCACTTCCGTCAGGATGTATACAATAGACTGTATGTCCGCTGGTATCTGTACCCTTTATCATGCCATTTTCGCAGTAAAATCCACGGGCACCATCTCCACCGGGAATATCGCCGCCAAGACGGGTTTTAACTTTACCAGTCCAGTCCTTACTGTCAATGTCGAACATGATGTCAATGGCGGGCTGGCCGCTTTCGTCAGCATGGATATAGATAGCAGACTGCCTGTTCTTATTCACTGAGTTGCCGAACTGCACGACATCATTTCCAACCTCCGGAGGATTGATCACAATTCCTTCAGCATCTTTATCAAACTCCGATACCGGCACATGGACCACGTCGTCCACAACAGAAGATATCTCTACATGATAGAATGTTTGTTTAGTACCTGTATAGGTCTGACACCGCATGAAGTCATGAGCGACAAAGCTCATGGTCTCATCCTCCAAGGTGATGAGGTATTCAGTGCCGTCTTCGGAGAGAGTGACAGTAGCTATCTTACCACACGCCTGGCTGATACCTAAAGACCCGATTATCGCACGCATCTTCGACACCAGCATCTCGAACACGATGAACTGTTCCCTCACCCGGATGGAATCTATCTCAAGCATCCATTTTCCTTTCACATACTCCCAGATTTTCCACCCGTAACCTGCAAACCCGGACATGAAGTCTTCTACCACTTCCGCCACCCATTCACCGGCCGCGTTCATCACCTGCCTACCCGTCTTCTTGGCCGAAGCAAGCATACCTACAATCTTAGCTGTACTTAATATTGCCATTTTAATAAATTTTTATTCATCCTTACCCTCATTTTCAAGTATATCAATCTCTTCATAATGCTCCGGAAGATATTTAGAAGTCATATTCGTAAATTCGATCTGCATAAGCGCTCCAGTTAGTAGCAGCCTTGTAAGCTGCACCACTACCAATAGAGACGTATATCTTGCAATGATTGTTAGTGAAGGCATCATTTCCAAGCATCGGGGGAATTGCTGTTTTTATGAATAGTGATTCCATTGATGTACAGTTCCGAAATGCACTGTACAATATTTGCGTTACTCCTCTGCCTATTACTATGCTTTTCAAAGAAGAACAGCCATTGAAGCAATCACCACCAATCTCGTAACATGTATCAGGAATATCACTGATTTCGGTTAGTGCTACACAATCCCTAAACGGGTCTCCATATAATATTTCAACTTTATCATTTAGTATGACCTTCTTTAGATTCGTACACCCCCTACATGTTCTTTGAGATACCTTCACTACATTGGTGCCAATTCCAAGGATTTCTATACTGGTATTTAAATAGAACATCTGATTACCTGTTTCCGTATTGCGATATCCCATATAGTATTCTTTAATATTAGTAAGTTGTGAAGGTGAACCTTCTATTGCATTCAGTTCTCTAAAATCAGCTATCTGAACTTTATTAGCATCAGAATATCTATCCCAATACAATCGTCTTTCAATAGCGGCTTCTTCGGCTGTCACATAGCCGTCATTGTCCGTATCCCAGATAGAATTTATAACCGCCTTAAATACCGGGTCAGGCATATATATTGCCGGTTCACCTTCCAAAATCAACTCTAATCTGTCAAAAGTATTCCTCAGAGAATCCACGAAGTCCTGATAATAGTTGGAATGGACAATTACCTTCCCATCAAGAACCGGAATCGCTTCCTCTCCGGCCAGCCCTTCAGCAGACAAACCTTCATAGGTGCCGTCGGCCAGATTTGCAAGCATATTAAGAGCATCGGCAGAGTAATATTCCTCTTCAAATCCGACCGCACGAATGTGCTTCAGCACATGGTTAGTGCCTTGTGACTGCTGTGCCTCAATGATATCTGAAAGCAGCTGCACAGGCTTCAGCAAAGGACAATTCTCAATCAAAAAGTCGGTGATATTAACGGCACATTGACCGATTCTCAAACCTTCTGTCGTCAACATTGGAAAGTTCCGGAAAGTGATGTATTTATTGTTAGCCGGATACTCGATAACCTCAAGCCCTCCACCATTCGGTAGTTTTATCTGGCTCAGATTAGTTCCATCTGCATAAACCTCTCGAATGTTGATTATTGTGCTCAAATCAAGTGTACCCTGCAATGTGGCAATATTAGAAAGTAGAACCTTCTGCATACTACCGCAATCAGCAAGCGTAAGTCCTGTTATAGAGATTATTACGTCATCTGTCTTACTGCCAAGTATGAGTTCTGACAGACGCTTACCGCGTACCACCATGGTACCGGAAACATTCTTTTTATGCCAGTCTCCAATACTCAATAACCAACTCGCCGCCTGAATCGCATTCTGTTGGTCGGCACTACCGCCAAGGTCGATAGTTATGCGACACGTCTCACCGGCTTTGGTACGTGTGCCCTGTACGATGGACGTACCATTTGCAATGGCCGGATACATATCGAAAGCCGGAGTGATGTCATAGTCTATCAAATCACCGGCAGCACGTACAATGATGGTGTCGGTACCATTGGCAGAGAATAAGCCATAATTATACTTACTCATAATATACATGATACGCTTCTTTATCCATGCCGTTTCTGCACTATAGAAATCACCATGAGATTGCGTAATAGGGTCGGTATCATTACTATAGGAATCATTATCATAAGCTATCTTGGCAAGCTCATAACGCTTGGCATCAGCATTTACTAACGTAGCCGGGAAATATTCTTTTATTCCGAGGAAATACTTTTTATAGAAAGCATAAGCCTTGTCATAAGGAGTACCGGAAGACTGGCCGCACAGTGCTTCCATTGCTGTGAACATCTTACGCATTCCCGCAGTAATCTCAGCACTGAAAGCCTGTTCTAACAGATTCCAGAAGACAGAAGTCTCACCATTCCAAATCGGCTGACCGTTGTCGTAATAATCATGCATCTCACACCAATAGGGTTTGCGATCCTGTCCCTGGTTATCAATAGGAAAGATGGTATCAGCATCATCCAGCCGCCAGCGCCACTTGCTTCCTGTCGTGCAGAAGCTATAAGGATAAGTATTTTTTGCCCGCTGGTCGGTTCCGGCAGTGAACTCAACGAAATTATGGTGGAATACAGCGTCGTTGATGTCGAAGTAATTTGGCACAGTCGCCCGGAACAACTGCCCGCGTAAATTGATGAACAGCTCATTCAGTTGGTCGGCTGTAAATGCGGACAGATCGGATGCAAGATATGCAGCCAACTGCGTTTTTAGATTGATCTGGCCGTTCCCAATGTCTGAAGGAATGAACTTTCCTTCTGCCGCCTCGTAATAATAGAGATTATAGAGGTTAGCATCACCGGACTTGGCAATCCAATACTCATAACCCGTACTGCGATATTCAGTTATGGCATTGTTCAGTTCGGCAAGTGTTCCCTTGAACGGTCTGATACGATTATTGCAGACATATACGGCATTATACGCATCTATCCACTTTTGAGCAGACAACGGTTCTGTTTCATCGGCGTTCAGTTCACCGGCATCGAAATCCCAACAGTTGGTATTGTTATATTGGAAAGCTTCTTCATCGGCATTATACGCCCAATACGATTTCTGCGTATTCCAAGGTACGCGAAACAAAGCCCCAAGCGGAGCATTATCCGAACCTTCCACAGATAGCAATTCCGGAAACGCTTCCGTGTCATAACCGAAACAAAGATCATCTCCCTTGTCCGGACCGAATGTAAATTCTCCCATGCAAGTGTACACGTCCTGCCCTTCTTCATTAACCGACTTGGAAAAACCGATGAACGGCTCCTGATAGACGGCAACGCGTATCTGCGGGTCGGTGGTCATCGCCTCATTCTTCATACCAATCTCTTTGTATAGGTCATTATAGGCGGCTACACTTCCGGCCTTGTGGTCCTGCATGGAGCTCGCCCAGTTCTTCTTAGCCGTCAGACGCCCGGACTTCGGCACACCGTCGAACATGAGTACTTTGTTTTTGTCTGTGGTCCCGTCGGCATACGTGGCAATAGAGTTTATCTTGTTGCCCTCAGCGTCTTTCAGCCCTTTCATTTTGAATCGGATATTCCACTCCAGATATTTCTTTGAGGATGTTCCCTGACCTTCAACCAACAGATTGATGAGCGTGAAGTTCCTTTCCGGTCTATTCTTGAAGAAAACTTCCAGATTACCCGCCACGCCTGAAGGGTTATTCAGGTTAGGGAAAGGCTTATCAACCACGAATACATTGTATAGCATCTTCGTAGCATTGAAGTCTATATTCACACCTTCACCATCCAGCACTTGGTTGATACTCTTCTCTGTCTGTTTCTCATCGGTAGTCACAAGCTGATTGATATAATTCTTCTGTACGGCTTCCGAAGTTAGAGCCGAATCATACACGCGTAACCCATAAAGATAGAGGTTGGCATAGTCATTGCCCAACGTTATCTTTCCAGCGTTTTTGAAGTAATCATTACTTTCGTAGGCATACTGCCGGTTCTTCTTTCCGTTGATATAGATGGCGACGATATTAAACCCTGCATTTCCGTAGGCATCAGGCATCACTACAACTGTCAAGCGCATACGTACACCGTTGTCAGTAGGGACATCCTGTGTGGTGCTATCATGTCGCGATTGGGAGAAGAAAGAGATATTCTCACCAGATACTTTCAGACCTACATTTCCCTCAGCGATAGTAATAATATTCTTGCTGGCATCCGAAGCATTCTCCACTTTGAAATCAACCTCAATAGTCTTTCCCCTGCGGGCCGCTTCCACAGCAAAAGGCTGATAATCTATCACGGCGGAGCTCCGGGCAAAGATTTTCAATACTTTAACGCCATCACCATCAGATACCCATCCGTCATTACCCCAGTTGAAGTTGTTCCAAGTGACAGGGATAACCGACTTATCCACCTCATTAACTATGCTGCGACTGTTGGATTGTGAGTTGCTACGTGTACGGGGATTAATATAGAGTGCAGCTCCGGCAGTGGCCGAGTATCCGAGGGAGTTATTCACATTCAGCGTGATCGGATCAATCAGGTTATTGTTGCCGCTGGTCACAGACACAACCACATCAAAGTTAGCATCATCATCCGTATCAACCTCCATCGGATAAGTGAGAGTATTCTTCGCATTCGTCACGATAGTATCATTCTCCGAGCTATACACCTCCATACCGTCTTTCATGATGGAGAACAGCGCATCCGTTTGAGCGGCAGAACCGTCATAGATAGCATAATTGAAAACAATGTTATCCTGCCAGTTGGTAAGAAGGTCAGCCACGTTATTCACGCACATCAACTTCACGGCTTCGCCAGAAGAGATACACATGATATTAATTGAAACCGCCTTTGTCTGGATGGTATTATCTGAATTGGATAAGTAGAAACTCACATTATACACACCGGTAGTTCCCGGATGCGGAAGCGTATAGATATAAGGAGTATCCAGATATACGGCCGTTCCAAGATTCTGGCTGTAGCTCTGGTTATAATCATCACCGGTGACAGTCACATGCAGCGTCTTGCTGATATTGCCGTTAACGATCATCGGGATAGCAATATCTCCGGAAAAAGCCGTCCACCAGGCGAAGTTAGGGGCACTCACGCCAAGAGAAGTAAGCTGAACCACATAGGTAACAGGCGCCGTTGTCTGGTCGGTATTTTCCCCCTTGATGGTAATCTTGATATTGTTGCTGCCGCTGGTCAACCATTCAGAGACATCTTGTTTGACGGAGACATTGGAGGATATTTCCATTTGCTTGACTACAGTAAAGTCAACATACTTCGAGTTCTTCACCATGATGGTACAGAGTCCCAATTCTCCGGTCGGTTTATAAGGCTCGCTGATGTCATCCCGATACTGTGAGACGAAGGTAAAGTCAAGCACACATTCTTCACCATACTGTGCTGCAAATCCTAAAGAAGGCATATTATTACGGATATATACGCTGTACATGGTACCGGCACCGCCTGCAAGCTCCCTTACCAACTGCTCCAATGCGGCACCTGCTCCACCATCATATGCAGTACCTGCTGTATCACCGATGACAAGACCGCCACCTTGCTTGGGATAAAGGGTTCCGTCACACATTTCTAGCGAATAGACATCATTGGGAAGGGTGTCAAAAGAAGGATCGACATTAATAAGGCCACCAAGAGTAAGGTCACCGCTGGCTTCCGCCGGGGCAACTTCCACAATGGCGTCCTCATCCTCTTCGATAAGCGTATCGATATCCTCTTCAAGCAAACAGCTC
>ULTJ01051800.1_pt1 | contig 15296 bp, 13 predicted proteins | sample 1957491 | NCBI WGS metagenome assembly ULTJ01 (sample SAMEA4835731, study PRJEB28245) | human gut metagenome | biome: gut microbiome; material: fecal sample | place: Denmark | collected 2008 | reverse complement strand
GCCTACGGCACGGCGCAGAAATTCGTATTGGGCCAGGCGCAGAGCGATGGTATAGGTCTTGCACTGGCCCTGCGATGCTGCGCGACGCACGGGCATCTGGCAAAGCTGCAGGTCTATATCGTCGCGGTGCGGTCCCACCGAGGTATGGCCTACTGCCTCGTCGTGTCGGCGTGCGCTGTCGAGCTGGCTCTGAAGTGAGTCGGGCGCGTCGGCCAGATGGCTGCGGAGGGCGAGCGAGGGTGTCTCGCCGTCGGCGGCTATGCGCGAATATATTTCGTTGAAAATGCCGGTAAGTTCCTCAACCCAGCGCTTTCTGGCTCTGGTCAGATACTCAGCCGAACGGCTCAAGGCAAGCTCGACAGCCAGATACAGGGCATGGTCGACCACGTGGTCGCGCAGCATCTTGTTGCGCTGCTGAAGTGCCCGCCCATAGCGTATCAGATGGTCAAGATATACCGGGTCGGTCTGCGAGATGACCATATCCATGAAGCGGCGTCGCTCCTCGCCGGTGCCGCTTATCAGCTCCTGGTCGGCAGGGGCAATCATCACAAGCGGGAATGCTCCGATATGAGCGCTCAGGCGCTCGTATTCCTTTCCCTTGCGCTTGAACGACTTGCGTTTTCCCGTCTGCATGCCGAGTGTAAGCTCTTCGTCGGTGCCTCTTCGCGTATACAGTCCCCGGAGCGTCGTGAAATCGACGCCTCGGCGCGTCAGCGCGCTGTCGGCCATCCCCGAGAAGCTTTTGCAGAAGCTCAGATAGTAGATTGCGTCGAGCAGGTTGCTCTTTCCCATACCGTTGTTGCCCAGCAGACAGTTGATTTTAGGTGAGAATTCCAGCCGGGCGTCGGCGATATTCTTAAAGTTGGTTATGGCGAGCGAGTTGAGAATCATTCCGTGATGATTAGCAGGTGATTACGGCCAGCAGAAACACCAGTGAGTACAGCAGCATGAGCATTGATGTGGCTCCCAGAAGAGGATTATGCCCCTTCCCGGTGCGCCGGCAGAGCAGACGCCAGAGGGCGAAGTGGAGAATCAGGAAGACGAGCGGAGCCAGTAGCCATTCGCGCCCTATGCGCGTCCATGTCGGAAGCATGAGCGTGATGGCCAGCAGTCCGTTGAAGAGGTAGAGCCTCCGGGCCATGCGCGGACCGAAGCGCACTTCCAAAGTTAGTTTTCCGACGTTGCGGTCCTCGTCGATGTCGCGGTAGTTGTTGACCACAAGCACGTTGGCTCCTAAAAGCCCCATGGTGAGCGAAGCAAGCCATACCTCCTGGGTGATGCCGCCGCTCATGCAGTAGAAGGTGAGCGTAACCGGCGCTATCCCGAAAAATATGATTACGGCAGCTTCACCCCATCCGTGGCGAGAGAGCGGATAAGGCCCCGTGGAGTAGGCAAGCGCGCCTGCCACTATGGCTATTCCGGCGAGTATGAGCCACCAGCCGCCCCAGAATATGAGCAGGCATCCTAGGGCTGCGGCCACTGCAAGCGTCCCGATTGCAGCCGCGAGCATGGCGCGGGGCGATATATCTCCTTCGGTGACGCCTCGGCGCGGCCCTACACGGCCCGGTTTATCCAGACCGTCGCGATAGTCGAAGTATTCGTTGGCGAAATTCGAGGCAATCTGGCATAAAATGGCGAATAAGAGGCAGATTAACCATGGCACCGGCTCGAATGCGAACGAGCCCAGGCCGAGAGCGCCTGCCATCACTACGCCTGCCACGGATACGGGAAGCGTGCGCAGGCGCATTGCCTCGATCCAGCATGCCAGTGCCCCCCGGCGTCTGTGTGGTGTATGTATCTTATCGGATTTATCCATTGTTCGGAAATGGAGAGATGAAGATGTTTAGATGTGTATACAACTATTTCAGCCGCAGCGAAATAAGGCCTGTGGCGTCGAAGCGGGGCAACGCCATGAGCTGAATCGGAGCCATGCGGGCGTAGGGGGAGCCGGAGCAGTCGCCGATGTCGGTGAGTCCGGTCGAGCGCAGGGCGGTTTCCACGGCTTCGAGAGCTTTTGCAGGTGTGTTATTGTCTTTGCTCAGGTGGCATAGGAACACGTTGCGGAGCGCCGGGGTATAGATTTCGGTCAGATAGCGGGCTGTCACGGCATTGTCGAGGTGGCCGTTGTCCGAGCGGATGCGCGACTTCAGGTATTCGGGATACGGACCCGCGTCGAGCATCGCCGAGTCGTAGTTGGCCTCGATCATCAAATAGTTGGCCTGACGCATGTAGTAGTCGACGCGTTCGGATATGCATCCGAGATCGGTGGCCACCACCAGATGGTGCCCTCCGTTGGAGATGAAGAAGCCGGCGTTGTCTGTTCCGTCGTGCATCACCTCAAACGCCAGAACGGTGAAATTCCCGATTTTGAAAGGATGTTCCTTATAGATTGCCTGGTGGTAATCCTTTATCCGATTGGAGATTGCGTGGCGTCGCAGCAGCCCGTTGAGGGTGCGGGGGGTGCAATACACCTGCATGTGGCGGTATTTCCGCAGAATAGTGTAGGCGAAACGCACATGGTCGCTGTGATCGTGGGTCAGCACGATTCCCTTCACGCTGCGCATGTCGATGGCGTTGCGTTTCAGTTCGGCGGTAATTTTATCCAGCTCCACTCCGGCGTCGATCAGAAATCCGGAAGTGTCGTCGCCGATATAGGCGCAGTTGCCCGAGCTTCCGGAGCCGAACGAAATGAATTTCAGTCGGTCGATGCCCGGAAGGTCCTCCAGCGGCGAGAATGTGTCGTCGCTGTCGAAGAGGGTTTCCCTCTCTTTTGCGGTGCGTCGGGCTTCCTTCTCGATGGCGGGATGCACGGGAAAGTCGTCGGCCTCGGGAAAGAACGTCCCGTCGAGGTCGTCGAAGAGCCCGGGGATGCCGGGCTGCATGTTCGTGCGTTTCTTGTAGCGTGCCATGAGCAGGATTCTGTGGGTTGTGATATAGGGGAGAGCTGGATTTCAGTCAGCTGAACAGAAGGAATATGGTGGGGATTTTATCGTAATTGTAGGTGGCGCGGGCCCACTGGCGCAGAGGGCGCGTAGTGATGTTTTCGTTGGGTCCCGTGATGTCCGATGCCACGCAGAGAAGCATGTCGGGAGGTAGCGTGGCCGCCAGTTCGGCAATCAGGCGATTGTTGCGGTATGGGGTCTCGATAAAGATCTGGGTCTGCCGCTCGCGCTGGATGCGGCGTTCCATTTCCTTGAGGCGCCCGGCCCGGCGTTGGGGTTCGATGGGGAGGTAGCCGTTGAAGGCGAAGCTCTGGCCGTTGAATCCCGAGGCCATAAGGGCCATGAGGATGCTTGAAGGGCCCACGAGCGGCACAACCTTCAGCCCCCGGCGCTGGGCTACCGCCACGGCGTCGGCTCCCGGGTCGGCTACGGCTGGACATCCGGCCTCGGAAATCACGCCCATCGGCACACCGCGTTCGAGCGGTTCGAGCATAGCCGCCACTGCGGTGCGGTCGGTATGCTCGTCGAGCACGGTGAACGTCAGTGCGGATATGTCGGTCGATGGGTCGACTTTCTTCAGAAATCTCCGGGCCGAGCGCACGTTTTCCACGATAAAGTGGCGCAGTCCGGCTATGATTCGCCTGTTCCCCTCGGGCAGCACGTCGGAGAGCGTCGACGCCGGACTGAGCTGTACCGGAATGAGGTACAGCGCCGTTTCGGGGGCGACGGCCGGGGATACGGCGTCCGTATCGATGGTATGCGATTCGTGGGTCATGCTTCAGGATTATGATTGCTCAGGCCTCGGCTTTCTTTGGCTCGGGTTTCTGATGCTCGGGAAGGGCATTGTAGGCCTCGAGGGCATGGCGGAGCACTTCCATGGCTTTTCCAAGGTCCTGCTTGTTGAGCACGTAGGCCATACGCACTTCGTCGTGTCCCATGCCCGGAGTGGTATAGAAGCCTGAGGCCGGCGCCATGAAGATGGTCTGCCCTTCCCATGAGAAGTCGCTCAGACACCATTCGCAGAAGCGGTCGGCGTCGTCGACCGGGAGGTGGACCACAGTGTAGAAGGCGCCCATGGGGATGGGGGTGTAACAGCCCGGAATGCGGTTCAGACGGTCGATCAAGAATTTACGGCGCTCCACATATTCGTTGTATGTGGCAAGCATATATTCCTTCGAGGTGTCGATTGAGGCCTCGGCCACAATCTGACCTAACAGGGGAGGGCTGAGGCGAGCCTGACAGAATTTCATCACGTTCTTTTTCAGCTCCTTGTGCTTGGTGATGAGGGCGCCCACGCGGATGCCGCACTCGTTGTAGCGTTTCGATACTGAATCGATGAGCACCACCTTCTCCTCGATGCCGGGAAGATGGAAGGCGGAGATGTAGGGAGCGCCCGTATAGCAGAATTCACGGTATACCTCGTCGGAGAAGAGGAAGAGGTCGTGCTTGAGCACAAGGTCGCGTATCTGTAGCATCTCTTTCATGGTGTAGAGATAGCCCGTGGGGTTGTTGGGGTTGCAGATCAGGATGCCTTTGGTGCGCGGAGTGATGAGTTCTTCGAATTTCTCGACGGGCGGAAGCTCGAAGCCGTTTTCGATGCTCGACGGGATGGTCACGATTTTCGCGCCGGCCGAGATGGCGAAAGCCATGTAGTTGGCGTAGGCCGGTTCGGGCACGATTATCTCGTCGCCGGGATCGAGGCATGCCATAAAGGCGAAAAGTACGGCCTCGGAACCGCCGGCTGTCACGATGATGTCGTCGACCTCGACGTCGATGTTGAAGCGGTGGTAGTATTCGCGGAGCTTTTCGCGCAGCGAATGCAGGCCCTCCGAAGGGCTGTATTCCAGCACTGTGCGGTCAATCTTTTTCAATGCGTCGAGTCCCTCCTGAGGAGTGGGCAGGTCGGGCTGGCCGATGTTCAGGCGGTAAACTTTCAGACCGCGGTCTACGGCGTCCTGATACAGGGGACCGAGCCGGCGGATAGGCGATGCGGGCATTATTTCGCCGCGTTGTGATACTTTTGGCATGGCTGGGATTGGATTGAGAGGTTTATATCTTTTGGGTTTTCCGGGCCGGGTCGCATGTGAGGCCCACTCCGAGTTTCTTGAAAATTTTGTGGTCTACCTCGCCGAGCATCACCGTGGAGTGCATCTGGCAGCCGCGGAGGGCCGGAAGCTGCTCCAGGGCGCGCCGGCAGTTTTCGTCGTGAGGGCTGAGCACCGAAAGGGCCACGAGCACCTCGTCGGTGTGCAGCCGCGGGTTGTTGGAGCGCAGATAGCTCGTTTTGGTATGCTGTATCGGCTCGATCATGTGCTGGGGAATCAGCTTGACCTGGTGGTCGATTCCGGCGAGGTGTTTCACGGCGTTGAGAATCAGGGCGGCGCTGGGTCCGAGCAGGGCGCTGGTTTCTGCGGTGATGATGGTGCCGTCGGGCAGCTCGATTGCCGAGGCCGGCACTCCGCTGCGGTCGGCGCGCTCGCGTGCGGCGGCTATGGGGCGGCGTTAGCCGAGGTCAATCTTCGCCTGCTTGAGCAGCAGGGAGGTCTTGCTTACCTCTGCCTCGTTGCCTTCGCCCTGAGCCATGCGGTTCAGGGCTGTGAAGTAGCGGCGGATTATCTCCTGGCGCGAGGCGTCGCAGCATACGTCGTCGTCGCTTATGCAGAAGCCTACCATGTTCACGCCCATATCGGTGGGCGATTTATATGGATTCTCGCCGTAGATTCCCTCGAAGAGGGCGTTGAGCACCGGGAAAATCTCTATGTCGCGGTTATAGTTGATGGCAGTCTTGCCGTAGGCCTCCAGGTGGAAGGGGTCGATCATGTTTACGTCGTTGAGGTCGGCGGTAGCGGCCTCGTAGGCGATGTTGACCGGATGCTTCAGCGGCAGGCTCCAGACCGGGAAGGTCTCGAACTTGGCGTAGCCGGCCTCGATGCCGCGCTTGTGCTCGTTGTAGAGCTGGCTGAGGCATACTGCCATCTTGCCGCTGCCGGGGCCGGGGGCAGTGACGATTACCAGCGGTCGCGTGGTCTCGATGTAGTCGTTGCGGCCGAACCCCTCGTCGGAGTCGATGAGGTCCACATTGGTGGGGTAGCCCTCGATGGTGTAGTGGCAGTAGGTGGTCACTCCAATGCGTTCAAGGCGCTTGCGGAAGGCGTCGGCGCTGCTCTGGCCGTTGTAGTGGGTGATCACCACCGAGTTTACCATGAATCCGCGGCCGATGAAGGCCTCTCGCAGACGGAGCACATCCATATCGTAGGTTATGCCCAGATCCTGGCGTACCTTGTTTTTCTCGATGTCGCGCGCGGAAATCACGATGACTATCTCGGCCTTGTCGGCCAGCTGCCCGAGCATGCGCAGCTTGCTGTCGGGCTGGAAGCCCGGAAGCACACGGCTGGCGTGGTAGTCGTCGAAAAGCTTGCCGCCCAGTTCCAGATAGAGCTTGTTGCCGAACTTGGCGATGCGCTCGCGTATGTGTTCCGACTGGATGCGGAGGTATTTGTCGTTGTCGAATCCTGTTTTCATTGCGGGGTTGCAGATGATGGCGGATTGTCAAAATCATAGCATTGACATACCGTCGTACTTTTGTCCGGTTGGTGATGGCCTGTCGCTCATCGACCTTGGGTCGCTTTGCTATGCGAAGAATGGTTCAGATATTGCAAGCCATCGTTTCTGCAAAGATAAGAAAATTTTATCAAATCACGGCTATTGCCGCGCACCTTTGGAATGAGGCCGGCGGTGTCGGTCCCACATTATGTAGAATGCTCCGAATATGCCTGTAAGCATCTGTATAAGCGCCTGGAAACTCCAGCACACAAGGGCATAGGCGGCCGCGTCGTTGGCTCCGACGCCGTAGAGTGTAAGTGCGAACATCACGGCGAGATTCCATGGTCCCAAGCCGCCGTTCGACGGCACGGCCATGCTGCACGACCCGAATACGAATACCACCATCCCTGGCACGATGCCCATCCAATAGGGAGAATCGAACACCAGACTCCGCGTAAACGGAAACGCGAAGAAACATACATATGTCTCTAAAAAGTAGCACGTCCATATGCCCAGCGTGAGAATCAGATACAGCCACGTACCCTTCATGTGGAACAATACGGCGAAACCACGCCACATGCGCAGCATACTTGCGTTGATGCCCTGAACCGTCGGCGTGCGGCGGAAAGCGTAGTCGAGTACGGCGAGTAGTGCCAGAATGCCGAGAACCCAGATCCATACGGCGCCGTGAGTGAAGAAGTGCTCCACGCTCTCGCCTATCGGATATTTACGGAAGAAATGATCGAGGGCCGGACGCGCCACAAACAATGTCGCCACCACAAAGAGCAGAATCATGATACCGTGGTAGGCGCGGTCGCCGAGGTCCGTGCCTACCACGGTCGATAGTTTTACTCCCTCGCGTTTCGATATGTAGACGCAGCGCCACGCTTCGCCGAGATATGGAAATATGAGGTTGAGCGCGTAGGCTCCGAATATCGAGACGCTTTCGGCTACGGCCGGGATGCGCGGGATACCCGCCGCACGCAGCTGGATACCCCACCTTATATCGCGGATTATATGGCTGAGCACCGTTAGCGTCATCATGGCGCCGTTATACTGCCACTTCACTCCCTGACGTATTATCTGCTCCACGCGCGCCATGTCTATTTTATGGAAAAGCCATGCAATCAGCACCGTCGATATGGCCAGCGGAATTGCAATCTTGATTATTTTGCCGGCGGTATCCCTGTGGTGGCGGCGTGGATGTGATGGCGAAGCAGACATGTCGAAGCGTGGTGTTTTCAGATATAACACCATGCCCGTCTGTTTGGATTGCAGTAAGTTGCGGAAAAAAGAAAGCGCGCGGCAGAATCTCTTAAGTATCGGCCGACTCTTTATTTGCGTGGAGCGATATAGGCGGCGTATCTTGTGATAAAGCGGCTGAAAGCAGGAATGCGCATCAGTGCGAATTCAAACACTGCGAAGCCAAGAAGCGCGCACCCTATCCCGAGCAGCACGTCGATAATGTAATGGTGGGAGGTATAGACGGCCGTAAACCATATTCCGAGAGTGATTACACCCAGCAGTGCGCGCATCCACCGCGGGCTGCGGCTGCGCAGCGAGTAGATGAATGCCACGAGCGTGTAAGCGGAATGCAGACTGGGCACGGCGGCGAATACGTTGGAGTTGCGCCCGTAGAGGCCGTTGAATATTCCCAGGCCGGTCATCTCGTCGAATGCGCCCAGACCCGCAGTGTCGCCCGGGGTGCCGAGCAGGAATTCAGCGCCGTACTTGGCTATGTACCAGGGTGGAGCAGCCGGATGAATATAGTAGCCGGCGAACCCGATGAAGTTTACCAGCAGAAATACCAGCGAGAAGTGAAGATACGTTTTTTCCTGCCGGGTGAAATACAGCCAGAGTCCGAATGCTATCGGCACCGGTACCCAGCAGAGATAGAACACTCCTCCCAGAAAATCCATCAGCCGCGATGTGTGCTGGGCGAAGAATTCGTTGGGGGTGAGTATCCCCCCGGCGGTAGCTATGCCGAAAAGCGAGCGCTCCGCATCGTTGATTCCCTGGATGTCGACTGTGTTGACTTCGTAGTTGTGGACTATGTTCATCCAGTCGTAGCTTATACCGAACACTATGAAGGGGAGCAGCGCCACCACCAGGCGCCTCGTGGTGCCGCAGATGAAAAAGAGCGCGGCAATCAGCAGAGCCATCCAGATATGTTCGGGCCGGAACCCGACGCACATGGCCGTCACCGCAAGCCACACGGCCAGCGCACAGACGATTATTAGCGACTCTTTTTTAGTTGGCATCTTGGATTGTTGCCGGGGTGTGGGGAGTGTATGGCCTGTTTCAGCCTCGTTATTTCAGACCTTTGCGGCACACGTCCACACGAGCGAAGGCTGTGAGGTTGGCGAAAACGGCTATCACAGCCATTGCCACAATGAGGATGGTGAATGCGGTGTTGGCCGCGTCGGGACAGCACAGCCCCACGATGCCGCAGGCCAGACAGCCGATGGATGTAACGACCACACGCTCCGGGCGCTGCATGAAGCCTACCTTGCATTCCAGACCCACGCCTTCGGCGCGTGCGCGCACGTAGCTCACCATCACCGAGCCTACCAGAGCGAGAAACGCGATGAGAGCACCGATTACGTAGCCGTTCATTATGAGGTAGTAGCTGAGGGCGCCGACGGTGAAGAGCTCGCAATAGCGGTCGAGCACCGAGTCGTAGAGCGCGCCGAAACGGCTGACCATATTGCCCAGACGCGCCACCTGGCCGTCGAGCATATCGAAGAGCGAGAAAACGATGGTCACTACGCCTGCGATTGTGATCAGATCGAATCGCGGCAAGCCGGTTGTGTAGCTTTCATAGCCTGCGTAGGCTATGATTATGGCCGAGGCGATGTTGCCCAGCAGTCCGATGGTGGTCACCATGTTGGGGGTGACGCCCATGCGGATAAGCAGACGCACGATAGGGTTGATGACGCGGTATATGCCTTGCTGGAGGCCGTCGCGCTCTTTCTGATAGACGTTTTTATTGCACATTTCAATCGGTGGCGGGAGAGGTTTTGCTGGAGGAGTTTGACTGGTTGGTGTGGTTGCCGTCGCCGTGGTGGCGGCTCTTGTGGAAAGTCACGAAGTCGACGGCCCGGATTGCGTAGGGGTCGAATTTCGTAGGAACGTATACGAAGTTTTTCTGTAGAAGGAAGTTCCATGCCAGGCTTACTGCCAGGCTTACCGCAAGGCGTGAGAATGCGAATATGCCGTCGTCCTTTATGCCTATGGAGTGCAGATAATCGATTGACTGCAGCATGTGGGTCAGCACCGTGGTGCCTGTAAGGTTGAGAACGAAACTTCCTCCCCATATCAGGAGATACTTTACGGCCACTGCTTTTACCGGGCAGTTCTCGGCGCGGAAAGTGAACTTATAGTTGATGCAGCAATTTACAACCCCTCCTACAACCAGACCTATGGCCGTGGCGAAGAACTGGCGCAGCGGGTCGCCTCCGAGCGGACGGAGCACCCACGCGAAAAATACGAATGCAATACCTATATCGGTCCACGATGCGATCTGGCTCGATACGGAAGAGCGGAGGAAAGTGAAAATCCCCTTTCCGTGCATGAATTTGTCGGTGAGTCTATGGCTCAGCGAGCCGTTGCCGCTTGCAGCGCCGCCCGTCGGGGTGCCCTGTCCGGGCGTAGAGTCGGCGGCCTGGGGCTCAGTGCGTTCTGTTGGGTTAGTATGCTGTGTGGTGGGTTGGTTCATTGTCCTTTCTGATTGGCTTGGGAATGCTGGCGGCCATAAGGCCCGGGCACCCCATCAGTCTCCTTCCAACCTGCAAAGTTAAGAATTTCCTCAAAACTTCCAAAACCGCCTGTCCGACCGCCCTCGCCGTAAAGTTTTTCTCCGCGTCCCTTGGTCGTGTTTCTTAATTATTGCTGCATTTGCCCTGTTTTGGCTCTTGCAGTCAGCTATTTGTTGGCATGGAGTGTAATTCTTAGAGTGTGGGGGCCTGGCGTAAGTAGGGTTGTTGAGTTGAAGATGGCTGTGGCTCCTTCGGGGATAGTAACTGTGCAGATCGCGGTGTCGCCTTTTATGTGCCATGCGCTTTCCACACGGCCGTATGGCGTATCAAGCCAGCCTGAGGCGTGGGTGAGACTACCGGTTGTGTCGGGCTGAGGCGCAATTCCTATAGTGCCGTCGGGCAGAATGTCGATGCCGAGCGAACGGGTTATCAGCCACGCCCCTATCGAGCCGAACGAGTAGTGGTTGAATGAGTTCATGCTGTTGTTTTTCCCGAATCCGTCGTAGTGGGTGTAGGAGTCGAGCCGTTCCCAGATGGTTGTGGCTCCCTGACTTACTGGGTAGAGCCAGGATGGATAGGTTTTAGTGGTGAGCATCCGGTAGGCTATGTCCGGACGACCAACGCGCGAAAGCGCTTCAGCAATCCAGGCTGTGCCTATAAATCCGGTCATCAGCGAATAGGGAGGGCACGAGATGCCATTGTCGGTGATGTTTTCGCGTTCGATTGCGGCGATGAACCGCTTGGTGAATTTATCCGAATTGTAGATTCCCATTGCTATCGGGAGTGCGTAGGAAACCTGGGTGTCGACTGTCAGTCCGGCCTTCTCCGGCTCGAAAAGCGAGCGACGGGTCAGCCCTGTTTCCTCGTCTACATATGTGTCAACGAAAAACTGCTTGCGGTCGGCCTGTCGAGCTTCGAAAGCCTCGGCCTCGGCATCATGCCCGAGAATGCGTGCGGCTCTGGCCATAATGCCGAGGTCGTGGATGTAATAGCATTCCCAGAGAAGCGATTTGTCGGTGCGGTCGTATTCCGGACTGAGCCAGTCGGCGAGGTCGCCCCACTGGCGGTTCTGCACTATAATGCCTGTGGTCGGATCGATGGTCTTGTTGCGGAGATACTCCATGTAGCGTTTCATCGAAGGGTAGTGTTCGCGCAGCAGCTCTAAGTCGCTGTAGCGAAGGTAGCATTCCCACGGTACGGTGATTCCGGCGCTTCCCCAGAGTATCCCGCCGAAGCCGAACCCTGTCGGTGCGACGTCGGGGTAGCGTGCGTCGGCAGTCTGGCAGTCGCGTATCGACGTACAGTACTGTCGGAGCAATGGCTGAAGGTCGGCCAGCCTCGTGGCCGTCGGCGCGAACACCGAGATGTCGCCCATCCAGCCAAGACGCTCGTTGCGCTGAGGGCAGTCGGTGGGGATTGATATGAAGTTGCCGCGAGTAGACCATTTTATATTCTCCCAAAGACGGTTTACCATTGTGTCGGAGCATTCGTAATGCGCCTTGAATTGGTGTATGGAGCTAAGTACAACCGCTTTTACTTTCTCAGACGGCAACGGCGAGCCGACGCCGGTAATTTCCATATAGCGGAAGCCGTGGAGGGTTGACCTCGGCGAAAAATGCTCAACGGGCTTTCCTGCAGATCGGTAAATGTCGGTACATATTGCAGCGCGCAGATTTTCCGTCATGAGCCTGCCGGCATTTGAGGCATATCGCTCTATGTCGGGGTAAAGAGTTTCAGCGTACCGGAGAGCGACCTCTTGACCGCGTTCAAGTCCCTGAAATTCAATAAGGGGGACTCCTGTCATGTTCTGACCGAAATCATAGATGTATGTACCCGGGCTTGGTTCGGTCATTGCCACTGCGGTGAGGGTGTCCACAGCGAGGACTCTGTCGCCGAAAGCGGGTCGCAGGTTGATGTCCGACCAGCCGCCTTCAAGGGGGTACGTGGTGCTGTCGGCGGCTATCTCGGTGGCAGGCAGCCATCTCCGCTCGCTTTCCGGCAACGCCCGCGTCGCATCGTAGATTTCTCCCTGAAAGAAACTCCCCTCTGCGAGCGGTCCGTCGGTGCTTACTTCCCACGTGGCCGGGTCGGTAAGTATTTCCATATGTGAGCCGTCGGTAAATTCGATGTCGATACGGGCGAGGAAGCTCTGTCGGTCGCCGTAGAAGTTCCAGTTCTCGCCGACAAACGTCGCTCCGCCGCTCCACCATCCTTCGGCCAGCTGAACCTCCACAGTATTCTTGCCTTCGGCTATGAGTGCGGTGATGTCGTACGTATGGTAGAGATGTGTGCGGTTGTACTGTGTCGACCCCGGGAGAAAATAGTCTTCCGATGTTCTGGTGCCGTTGATTGCAAGGGTATATATACCCCTGGCGGTCGCTTCGGCGGTCGCTTTTGCAATTCGGCTCCCTTCAGGTATGAGAAAGGTCGTGCGAAGCTGTGGCAATGATATTTCGGGCAGGCGGATTGTCGAGGTCTTTGAAATCCTGTGGTCGCTTCTGTAGATAAGATTTCGGGGTTCTCGGGAATTCCGTATTTCTATCCTTTCGACGGCCGCAGTGCCTTCCTCCGGAATCTCAACGCGGAGGTCGGCAAGTACCGGGAATGCCATATAGTCGCCCCCGTTGCCAACAGGACCCACACCGACTTTTCCCACGTTTTTCCCGTTGAGCCATATCTCCGTGTATCCGAGGTTAGAGGCGACTTCCACATGGTTCGGGCGTCCGGCTAATACTTCGGCCGAAGCGTCGATTAGCGGTCCGGCGGCCGAATCGGCCGGATGATAGCCACGGCGGAAAAGGCGTAGGCGTCCGGTGCTGGCATCGAGTTCTATCCGGATTCCGGAGGAGTCGGGTTCGTTGGCGATGGCAAATATGTTAAGTCGTGGATTTGATAGTCGTGGGTCGTTTACGCCATAAATCATCGAAGCCCTTTTCCCAGGTGCGAGCGTCATGTCGTATTCCATGCGGAATACAGGCAGATATGGAGCGTAAAGCTGCATATGGGCGCCGTCGGCGCCAATCCATTTTGCGCCGCCGGGCAGAGCCGCTCCGACTGCAAGACTGATGGCGGCCGACAGGGCGGTGGCTATATATTTTTTCATGGCTTCAATAATTGTCAATTCACAAAAATACATAAAAACCGACAAAATTTATGCGATAAGAAATTTTTTTAGGCTCGACGTAGCCGTCGGTTTGCGGATTTTTGATTAATTTTGTAGCGTGAGTTACAAGTTATGGCAGTTACCGCCACAATCGCAGCCCACTATTCATCATCCGGAAACACCAACCAACTGCTAAAATGAAAAAACTCGAACGCCTTCTTGCAGAGAAACTGTTGAAAGTGAGTGCTATAAAGCTCCAGCCAGAAAACCCCTTCACTTGGGCATCCGGCTGGAATTCTCCTATTTACACCGACAACCGACGCACACTCTCATACCCCGAAGTGCGCTCTTTCATCAAGACCGAGCTCAGCCGCATCATCCTCGAGAACTTTGAGAAGCCCGACGTTATAGCCGGTGTCGCCACAGGTGCAATCGCACAGGGCGCTCTGGTAGCCGATAATCTCGGCCTCCCTTATATATACGTACGCTCCACACCCAAAGACCATGGTCTGGAGAATCTAATCGAAGGTTCGCTGCAGCACGGCCAGAAGGTGCTCATCATCGAGGACCTTGTATCCACCGGAATGAGCAGTCTGAAGGCTGCCGACGCCATCAAGATGGCCGGTGGCGAGGTTGTCGGCATGGTGGCCATGTTTACCTACGGCTTCCCCATCGCCGAAAAGCGCTTCCGCGAGGCCGGAATCAAGCTCGTGACACTCAGCAACTACGACGCTCTGCTTGAAGTGGCCCTTTCCACGAGTTTTATCGCCGAGAGCGATATCGCCACGCTCCAGCAGTGGCGCAAGGATCCCGCCAACTGGGCTCCTCTCCGCGACGCCGGTATCGAGTGATGCTCACTCTGCCAGCTCCTTGCTTTCAATAAACCGTAAATCACCGACAAATGGCAACATATAAAAGCCCGCTGACTACCGTGGGCAAAAGCGCCGACACGCTTTTCGAACGGTTCAGCAATCTCAATAATCTTCAGGGGGTGCTCGATTCTCTCCCTGTCGAACAGCGCGCTCAGGTTGGCGACGTGCAGTTTACCGACGATTCTCTCAAAATCACGACTCCTCAGGTCGGCGACATCGAGTTTAGCGTGGTTGAGCGCGTTCGTCCCAGCAAAATCGTGTTCGGTACCAAGTCCTCTCCTGTTCCCCTCACCATGGAGATGCACATCAATCCTCTTACACCCGATTCATCGTCGGTGCAGACCCAGATCGATGTGGAGATTCCCGCCATGCTCCGTCCGCTCATCGGGCCGCAGCTCCAGAAGGCGGCCGACAAGTTCGGCGAACTTATCGCAGGTCTGAGCCACTGACCGGCCAACTTAAGTCATACCCCATACGTTATTCCATACAAGGCGCGACGCAAAGGTCTCATCCCCGTGCGCCGCGCCTCAGTTATTAAGTAACTGGTCGAAATTGTTTTGATATTTCCGGGAAGAAAATTTTCAGGAGATTTTTCTTGATGAAGAAATTGTGTAGACGTCTATACGACTGATGAAGAGAGGAAAAGATGCGAAAATTTTACCGCGGGAATGTTGAAATAATCAGATCAGGCAAGCATAAAATAATCTTGAACAGTTGCTTATATTTCATTATGGTATCGTTATTTCGCAATTTGGTCAGAAATTTCGTCGTGGCCGCTGTCTGTATTGCTGCCGGGGCCATGACAGGCGGCTGTAAGCACGTAAGCGACGACCTGCCCCCCGCCGGCGTATGGATTGTGTTCCCCTTTGAACACGACTGGCGCACATGGGGCGTCACCGCGCCGCTCCAGCACCGGGAGTTTATTCTCTCTGAGCGGCTGCCCCAGGGATTCAACTATTCGGCTGCTTCGCAGACGGGCTACGGCGGCGTGCTTCTCGTCGGCGACATCAACGGCGCCCCGGCTGCCTACGATATGTCGTGCCCCGTCGAGCGCAAGCCCGATATACGCATCGCCTAC
>ULTJ01028161.1_pt1 | contig 15329 bp, 8 predicted proteins | sample 1957491 | NCBI WGS metagenome assembly ULTJ01 (sample SAMEA4835731, study PRJEB28245) | human gut metagenome | biome: gut microbiome; material: fecal sample | place: Denmark | collected 2008 | reverse complement strand
TATTATTTCTTTCAAGCTATTCAGTCAGTGATTTTATCGAAAAATATCGATGCACCCCTGGATAACGCGCTCAATGTTAATAAACAATAATATCACCAATCATTATTTGTTGCATCAAAGAAAAATACATATTTTTATGAAAAATAATTTAATACTAACAAATATGAAATCACTACACAAAAAAATTTTAGGGATAGCTATTATTGTTTTAACAGCAGGGTATGGAATTTATATATCCCATCAGAATTATAAAATACCCAATTTAATAGAAGCTAATATTGAAGCTTTAGCTGAATATGAGTTTGAAGAGCACGATTGTACTATTTATTTAGGGTGTACTACAGGTGCTATGGAACAATGTGATAATTTATGGTTAGTTGGTAGTTTCGTTCATAAATACGGATGCAACAATGGAAGAGGAACATCTTGCAGTCCACGACAAGAAGTAAATTATTATAATTGTGATAGAGAATTGACAGGAACAGAAGTTTTTAGTTCCATAGGTACTTGTTTCTAAAAGCTTATGAAATCTTACACATCCTTTCTATTAATATTACTTCTTTTGTGCTCATGCGGTGCAAAAGAAGAATATTATATAGACCATAACACATTAGACGTGGACACGATTGTTTCAGAGGAAAAAGCATGGTTGTCATCTATTTATGAGTCAGTCAAAATTATTCCGTTAGATAATTCAGAAGTAGTACTCTCCGATATCGTTAAAATACAAGTATCCAATAACTTCATTTATGTATTGGATGAGACACAGCAATTATATATGTTCAATAATAATGGTCATTTTCTACGAAAAATAGGAAATAAAGGCGGAGGACTTGGAGAATATACTGATATTTCAGATTTCACTATCGACTATGACCGAGGATATATATATGCATTAGAATTTCGAGCCCAAGCCATTTATACTTACAATCTTTTAACCGGGAGTTTCATAGAATCTACCAGATTGAATAATGAAAATTATATAAGCCGCCATTTACAATATAACAATCAATGTATCTTCACAGATTTACATGCCAAAAAACAAGGAGAAAAAAAATACTTACTCAGAAAGATAGACTTATCAGAACAGTACAAGGAACATTTCTTTTTAGATAGTGAAAAATGGAATCTAGGATGGAATCAATTTAGTGGCACATCTCCTTTTTATTCAGCCGACCATAACGGATTTTATTTTATCCCCCTATTTTCCAATGTTATTTTTGAAGTAAAAAAGGAACAAATTTCTCCTGCTTTTTCCATTAAAAGCAAAAATTTAATTAATCGACAAACAATACAGCAGATTGAGAAGGTCGGGTTTCAGGAGCTTATCTCCGCTAATAGGATTTACGACATGAATTGTTGCATCATTCGTTCTAATTTATTTCACATACGCTACATGCAAGGTAACGTCATGTACACTTTGCTTTCCAATCACAATCAGACAAACATCAAAAAAATCAATCTTTTATTGAATGACTTGTTGTTCAATAAGAAAAATGAGATTTTATTACAACAACGTTGGGGAAGTTCAGATTTCAAAGGAGACTATTACTTCCTGAATTCGTATGAAATACCAATATTAAAAGAATACTTCAAAGATGGTTATCTTTCTCCATCTTCCAAAGTACAATTGAACTTTTCTGAAGATATGAATCCTATTGTATTATATTATTCTTATAAGCATTAAGTCTATGCGGTAATTCTAAAAAAATAATGGAAGAGAACTGATGTGCAGCACTCTTCCATTGTTTCTAAATGATTGGTTGTTTTATAATTATTATACCTTCCAAAAAGATTATCGCTATTGTACCTTAAAAGTTATCGGCAGACTTTCTTTACCTTGATAGAATGCCTTCGCCTTGATGACTGTTGCGTCACATTTCACCGGCTCCGTCCATAATGCGGACTGGGTAGTCGGTTCCGTCCCGTCAGCAGTATAACGTATCTCTGCCCCCTCAATGGCTACATTGGCATAAAGATTGCCGTCTTTCATCAACAATCCCGGCTGGGGCAAACGGAAGTTAATGCCGTTCTTTGCCCAATAAGGCATCTCGTCCTTACTGATTTTCTCATAATAGAGCGCCAAGGCCTGATTGAAAGCTTGCTGCTCTTGCACACCGGAAAGAGATTCCCATGCCGGATGGGCATTCCAACCGCGTTCGGCCAATCCCATCAATTTCGGGAAAAGAAGATATTCCACGCCTTCGAAGCTGCGGATGGTTTCGGCAAAGAGTTGCCCTTGCACACCTATTATATTCTGCTTGCCAATCTCGGTCAAAGCGGTCTTTCCCTTTTCAGCTTCATCCAAATTAATAGGATTGCCTGCCTTATCCACACGTAGCGAACGATAAATGCTATAAGGAAGCATGGAGAAAGAAACGGATTCATCGACATAACCTCCCCAGTCGAGTCCGCGCTCGTCGGGATGGCCGTTGTATGCCATATCCATATAGAAATTGCCTACGTTACAAAGAATAACCGGATAACCGTTATTGGCAGTCTGATAAACCACTTCATCAGAGCCCGGAACGGTGTTCCAGCAATATACGCCTTCAGTCTGTTGCCGCAACTGCCGGTGTGCTTCTTCCGTATGTCCCAAAGCAACTTCCTGCCAACCGCTGATTTTCAAGCCATTCTTCTGCATGATACCTGCCATCTGCGTGATGAAATACTCTGAGAGGTCGTGGGCTTTCGTCATCCCTTTCTCTTTCATCAACTCCTGGCATTTGGGAGAACCCATCCATACGCCATGGGGAACTTCATCACCGCCCAGATGCAAGGTAGTCAACGGAACACCCGCATCCTTGTACATGGCATTGATTTCCTGAATCACTTTCTCCATAAAACGGTAGGTAGAAGGCAAGGCGACATTGATGACATTATCCGTATAATATTGTACGGACTCGTAACGGGAAGTATCTTCCAGCTCGCTCAACAGGTATTCGGTTGCTTTTTCGGGGTCGGTCGCGATGTATTTGTTATAACGGGCTTTCATGGAAACGATGGCGGCACGGGCATGTCCCGGAGATTCGATTTCCGGTATCACACGTACATGTCTTTCTGCTGCATATTTCAGCAGGTCGATAAATTCTTCACGGGTATAATATCCGTTACCAGGAGTCTTTGCGTCAGGATTATATCCGCCGTCATAGCATGGATAGAGACATTGGCTCTCGTCTGTGGTATGTCCCCGGCGACTTCCTACCGTAGTCAGCTCCTCCAGACCGGGAATTTCCAGACGCCAGCCTTCATCATCACAAAAATGGAAGTGCAACGCATTCATTTTATAGGAAGCCAAGACATCAATCAGCTTCTTCATGTTTTCCGGCGTGGTGTAGTCACGGGCTATGTCTATCATCTGTCCGCGATATGACAAATCGGGATAATCCTGTATTCTTACTCCATCAAGCACATACGGAGCCTGCTTGCCTTTCAGCATGGACAGTAAGGTTTGGGTGCCGTTGAAGATGCCATGAGGGGTGGCAGCGCTAATCTTTAACCAGCCATCTCCTATACTTATAGTATAATACTCATCGTTTATGGCTTCTTTCTCATCGGCAAGAGATTCCAGGACAATCGTCACACGGGCGCTGTCCGCCACTTCCAAACCATAGTCGGATAGTTTCTCTTCCAGTAACTTTGCCTCACCCGAAAATTCTTTTGGAAATTTCATTCCTACCCGGCCATCCAATGTAACACGGCCGTATGCTGATACCGCCTTTTTTACCGATGGCAATATATCCGATTGCTTCAAAGCGGGTGCATCTGCCAAACGAAGATTGGCTTCATATATTTTGGCAGCATCCGGATAACCCGGAAGCGATTCGGGAGAAGGCAACGGAAGCGCATTCATCTCCACCGGAAAAGGTTTGCCCTCTTTGCCGTCGATGGTTGCCACCCAATAAGTGCCTTCGGGAGCGTGGGAGTTTCTATCCAACTTGTAAGTACAACGGAAAGTAATACGCATGGAATCTCCCGGAGCCAGAGGGGTGAAGTTCTCCGTGGGAGACATCTTGAAGAAGTTACCGTTCACTACTTCAACCTTTACCGCCGGAGCAGCTTCCTGCTTCACGCCACGGGGAAGTTGTGAATAATAAATGGCCCAGTCCTTGGGCAGAGGTTCATCAGAGATATTCTTGAGCACAAAAGTGTTCTCATAATATCCGGGTTCAATGTTACTTGCGCCCATTTCCCAAGTCAAGGCAACCGGCGCTTTCTGTTCGTTACTCGTCTTGCATCCTGTAAATAGTATCATTACAAAAAGTAATAATCCAGCTAAAGGAAGTTTCAAAAATCTCATGTTAATACTGTGTTAAGTTAATAAACGGGGGTTAATGCATTGTTATGCGATGCCAAAAATAAGCATTTTTAGCTTATCTACTGATAATTCTAATAGAAATTAGTTGCGACAAGCTACAATTTAGAACAATTATCCCTACATTTGCAGCAAAATTATAACTAATTTAACTTTTCTACCATGGCTAAGATAACCAAAGAAGCCGCTTTGCTCTATCACTCGCAAGGCAAACCCGGAAAAATAGAAGTAGTGCCCACCAAGCCCTACAGTACACAAACCGACCTCTCGCTCGCCTACTCTCCGGGCGTTGCAGAACCGTGTCTTGAAATTGAGAAGAACCCACAGGACGCGTATAAATATACAGCTAAAGGCAATCTTGTAGCCGTAATCTCCAATGGTACAGCCGTACTCGGCCTGGGCGATATAGGTGCCCTCAGCGGCAAGCCGGTTATGGAAGGCAAAGGCTTGCTGTTCAAAATTTATGCCGGTATCGACGTATTCGATATCGAAGTAAACGAGAAAGACCCCGACAAATTTATTGAGGCTGTCAAAGCCATTGCCCCTACTTTCGGTGGTATCAACCTGGAAGATATCAAGGCTCCCGAATGCTTCGAGATAGAACGCCGCCTGAAGGAAGAGCTCGACATCCCCGTGATGCACGACGACCAGCATGGTACGGCCATCATTTCAAGTGCCGGACTGCTGAATGCCTTGGATGTGGCAGGCAAGAAGATCGAGAACGTGAAAATCGTGGTGAACGGCGCAGGCGCTTCCGCCACCTCATGTACCAAACTATATGAATCGCTCGGCGCCCGCCGTGAAAACATCCTGATGCTGGACAGTAAAGGGGTCATCACCAGCGACCGTGAGAACCTGACTGAACAGAAGCGTTATTTCGCCACCGACCGTCGTGACGTGCATACGCTTGCCGAAGCCATCAAAGGCGCCGATGTATTCCTCGGGCTTTCCAAGGGCAATGTGTTGACACAAGACATGGTACGCAGCATGGCCGACCATCCCATCGTATTCGCCCTTGCCAATCCTACCCCGGAAATCTCTTACGAGGATGCCATGGCAGCGCGTCCGGATGTATTGATGTCCACCGGCCGTTCCGACTATCCGAACCAGATAAATAATGTAATCGGTTTCCCTTATATCTTCCGTGGCGCACTCGACACACAAGCAAAAGCCATCAACGAAGAAATGAAAATAGCCGCAGTACATGCCATCGCCAACCTTGCCAAACAGCCTGTGCCCGATGTAGTGAACGAGGCTTATCATGTAAACAACTTCTCTTTCGGTCCCGAATATTTCATTCCGAAACCCGTTGACCCGCGTCTCATCACAGAGGTATCTTGTGCCGTGGCACGCGCAGCCATGGAAAGCGGTGTGGCACGCAAAAACATAGAAGACTGGGACGCTTACAGAGTGCAACTGCGTGAACTGATGGGATATGAAAGCAAACTGACCCGCCAGCTCTACGACACCGCCCGCCGCAACCCACAACGTGTGGTGTTTGCCGAGGGCATCCATCCCAATATGCTGAAAGCCGCCGTCGAAGCCAAGGCGGAAGGTATCTGCCATCCTATTATATTAGGTAATGACGAAGCCATCGAAAAACTGGCGAAAGAACTCGACCTCAGTCTTGAAGGCATTGAAATCGTAAACCTGCGCCATCCCGACGAATCGGAACGCCGCGAACGTTATGCACGTATCCTTTCCGAGAAGCGTGCCCGTGAAGGCGTCACTTACGAAGAAGCTAACGACAAGATGTTCGAGCGCAACTACTTCGGTATGATGATGGTGGAGACCGGTGAAGCCGACGCTTTCATCACCGGATTGTACACCAAATACAGTAACACCATCAAGGTGGCCAAAGAAGTTATCGGCATCCGTCCGGAATACAAGCACTTCGGCACCATGCATATCCTTAACTCCAAAAAGGGTACTTATTTCCTTGCCGACACGCTTATCAACCGCCACCCCGATGCAGCAACTCTGATTGATATTGCCAAATTGTCGGAATACACCGTGCGTTTCTTCAACCATACGCCTGTAATGGCAATGTTGAGCTACTCCAACTTCGGCACGGACAAGGAAGGAAGCCCGGTAAGCGTGCACGAAGCGGTAAATTACATGCAGCAGAATTATCCCGACCTAGCCATCGACGGTGAAATGCAGGTAAATTTTGCCATGAACCGCAAACTGCGTGATACGAAGTATCCGTTTACCCGCCTGAAAGGAAAAGATGTGAATACACTTATTTTCCCGAACCTGAGTTCTGCCAACTCCGCCTACAAACTGTTGCAGACTATGGACATGGATTCCGAATTGATAGGCCCAATACAAATGGGATTGAACAAACCTATCCACTTCACCGACTTCGAAAGTTCCGTGCGCGACATTGTAAACATCACCGCAGTGGCAGTAATCGATGCTATTGTCGACAAAAAGAAAGCAGGTAAATGAAAAGGCCATTATCCAAATCTCAAATAGTTTGCATTACGCTTCTTTGGGCGGCACTTTGTTACATCGTTCTGACAACAGCCGAACGAATTGACGGTCCAATCATCCTAACGCTTGTCATTTCGGCGGCATTAGTCTTTATTCCGGTAATAAAGTCACTCAAAAGAGGATAAATAATATCTTTTTATTCCTTTTCGCGGGATAAAACAATAAAAATGCTGTTTTATCCCGCATTTTATTTATAAATTGTTTGCTCGTATCATTTTTATGTTTACTTTTGCAACCGCAATAAGAGAAGATACAAGAAATAAGATACAAGGTGACAAGGCTCCGGCATATCGCTAAAGTTTCTTCAACTTGTTCACTCAAACTTCGTCAACTAAAAATAACCAATATAAAGTAAATAGATTATGAATGCAGCTAAGGTATTAGAAGATTTGAAAAGACGGTTCCCCAATGAACCGGAGTATCATCAAGCAGTAGAAGAAGTACTTTCTACTATTGAAGAAGAGTACAACAAACATCCGGAGTTTGACAAAGCCAATCTGATTGAACGTCTTTGCATCCCCGATCGCGTTTACCAATTCCGTGTTACTTGGGTGGACGATAAAGGTAACGTACAAACCAACATGGGCTACCGTGTACAGCATAACAACGCCATTGGCCCGTACAAAGGCGGTATCCGTTTCCACGCTTCGGTAAATCTTTCTATCCTGAAGTTTCTTGCTTTTGAGCAGACTTTCAAAAATTCGCTGACTACTCTGCCTATGGGTGGTGGTAAAGGTGGTTCCGACTTCTCTCCGCGCGGCAAATCAAATGCTGAGGTTATGCGTTTCGTTCAGGCTTTCATGCTGGAGCTGTGGCGTCATATAGGTCCCGAAACGGATGTTCCTGCCGGTGATATCGGTGTAGGTGGCCGTGAAGTAGGTTTCATGTTCGGCATGTACAAGAAGCTGACTCACGAATTCACCGGAACATTCACAGGTAAGGGCCGCGAATTCGGTGGATCACTGATTCGCCCGGAAGCTACCGGTTACGGTAACATCTATTTCTTGCTGGAAATGCTGAAAACCAAAGGTACCGACCTCAAAGGCAAGACTTGCCTGATTTCCGGTTCGGGTAACGTAGCCCAATATACAGCCGAGAAAGTATTGGAAATGGGTGGCAAGGTTTTGACGATGTCCGATTCCGACGGTTATGTATACGATCCCGCAGGTATCGACCGCGAAAAGTTGGACTACATCATGGAGCTGAAGAACCTCTATCGTGGACGTATCCGCGAATATGCCGAGCAATATCCGGGCGTGAAGTATGTAGAAGGTGCACGTCCTTGGGGCGAAAAAGCAGATATCGCTCTGCCGTCCGCTACCCAGAACGAAATCAACGGTGACGATGCCAAGAAACTGGTTGCCAACGGTGTAATGGCAGTATCCGAAGGTGCAAACATGCCTTCTACTCCCGAAGCCATCCGCGTATTCCAGGAAGCCAAGATTCTGTATGCTCCGGGTAAGGCAGCCAATGCCGGTGGTGTATCCGTATCCGGTTTGGAAATGACCCAGAACTCTATCAAACTGGGCTGGAGCTCTGAAGAGGTAGATGAAAAGCTGAAAAGCATCATGAAGAATATCCACGCTGCTTGCGTACAATATGGTACAGAAGCCAATGGTTACGTAAACTATGTGAAGGGTGCCAACGTTGCCGGATTTATGAAGGTAGCGAAAGCCATGATGGCACAAGGTATTGTATAAGCCATAGAAATACAACTATAACAAAGAAAAGGCGGAGGACTGTAAAGTTCTTCGCCTTTTCCATATATGCTAATTGGCTACACAATGTCTCAGCCGCACTATCATGCCGCAGGTCACGGACCGCATCATAACTCTATAATCTCCTCCTTACATAGCGTCAGCTTCTCCAAGCCTGTGGCCGTCACAGCCCATGAGTTTTCAATGCCGACGGGACCTATGCCCGGCAATACAATCTTCGGTTCCAAGGCAAATACCATACCCGGTTCGAGTTCCTGCTTCATGCGGGGAGCTAACACCGGCATCTCGTTAATTTCCAATCCTATACCATGACCGATGAACTTTGCTTTCTGTTCTACTCCCATAAAATAGTCTGCAAATCCGGCTTTATCTACAATCTTGATGGCCGTATTATAAAGGTCTTCACAAACAACACCCGGTTTCGCCATTTCCACAACAGCATCCTGTATTTCCAGACAAGTCTGATGAGCGGCATACGCTTTCTCCGGTAACTTGCCAATGGAGAATACGCGACTCATATCACCCATATATCCATAGAAGTTTCCTCCCATATCTACCATTATACTTTGTCCGGCTTGCAACAGAGTACCGTTTACGCCACCAGGCAGTGAAGGGTCGAGCCCTTCGCCTCCCAAGGCAAAATCGTAAGGAGAAGGCATGGCGGCATTATCACCTGCCAGAAGACTCCCCATGAATATTTCCATACTTTGACCGAACACACGGAAAATACCCAAGCAACCTTCCAGGCGCATCAACCGTTCAATTTCAATGGATAATTGACAATCGGTCATCCCAGGCTGGTAGACAGAGGGTATCTGTTCGTAGGCTTTGGTATGGGCAGCACCCGAACGACGCAACATTTCAAGTTCTATGTCAGTCTTCACCATTCTTGCCTGACGGATAAGAGCAGTGCCGCAAGACACCACCTCCGTTTCCGGAAAACAGGCAGCGAGACGACTGTATTCGGTAAATGAAAGTTCATCCCCTTCCAGCATCAGTTTAGTAGGAAGCGGAAGTCCACATTCTTTCAAAAGTTCGGGAAGTTGTTCGGGCTTGCGGATAGCATGGATATGTTCACCTTCAATGTTATTGGGACGTTTGATAAATAAACGTGCCGGCGCATTCAACGGCAGATATAAATAACCGCTGACAACGCGTCCATACGTATAGATTAAATTTACATTGCAAGTAATAAGAGCGGCATCAATCTCTTGCTGAGCCATGAGGACACGTATTTTATCGCGTCTCAGTTTCAATTCTGGTTGTAACATCTCTTTTTTATTAATGATTATCGAGACGCAAAGGTACAACCTTTTTAATGAAGAATAAAGACAGAGTACCTAAAAAAAGTACTGCCCATACCTTCACAGGCGCGGGCAGCACAAACCACAAATACAAATACAACTAAACAAAGTTTCTTTTAGATAATTCCCTGACCCATCATTGCGTGGGCAACCTTCATGAAACCGGCTATGTTAGCTCCCTTCACGTAGTTGATGTAACCGTCAGGTTCTGTTCCATATTTCACACACTGGGCATGGATGCCGTGCATGATGACATGAAGTTTCTCATCCACTTCGGCAGCACTCCAACTGAGGTGCATGGCATTTTGTGACATTTCCAAACCGGAAGTTGCCACACCACCAGCATTCACAGCCTTACCCGGTGCATACACAATCTTGTTTTCAATAAAGAGGTCGATAGCTTCAGGAGTACATCCCATGTTGGAGATTTCACCTACACATTTCACTTTATGATTAATTAATTGACGGGCATCTTCACCGTTCAACTCATTTTGTGTAGCACATGGCAATGCAATATCAGCAGAAATTTCCCAAGGACGTTTACCGGGAACAAATGTGGAACCGGGGAACTTTTCAGCATACGGAGCCACAATATCATTGCCGGAAGAACGAAGTTCCAACATATAATCTATCTTTTCACCACTGATGCCATTCGGATCATAGATGTAACCATCAGGACCGGATATGGTAACCACTTTAGCACCTAATTCCGTTGCCTTGGTCGCGGCACCCCACGCTACATTTCCAAAACCGGAAATAGCAACGGTCATACCTTTAATATCCAGACCTTTTGTCTGCAACATTTGATTAACGAAATACAATCCACCGAAACCGGTTGCTTCAGGACGAATCAAAGAACCGCCAAATTCCAAACCTTTACCGGTGAAAGTACCTGTAAATTCACGAGTCAACTTCTTATACATACCGAACATATAGCCTACTTCACGGCCACCTACACCGATATCACCGGCAGGGACATCCATATCAGGACCCAAATGGCGCCACAGTTCCAGCATAAAAGCCTGACAGAAACGCATAATTTCAGCATCACTCTTGCCACGTGGAGAGAAGTCGGAACCACCTTTACCACCACCCATAGGCAATGTAGTAAGAGCATTCTTAAAGGTTTGTTCAAAGCCCAAGAACTTCAGAATAGAAAGATTCACCGAAGCATGGAAACGTATACCGCCTTTGTACGGGCCAATGGCGTTGTTGAACTGCACACGGTAACCCAAGTTTGTCTGTACCTCACCCTTATCGTCTACCCACGTAACACGGAAAGTAAAAATACGATCGGGCTCTACCAATCGTTCAATAATCTTTGCTTTCTCGAACTCAGGATGTTGGTTGTATATATCTTCGATGGAAAGAAGTACTTCCTTTACGGCTTGAAGATATTCAGACTCGCCGGGATGCTTTGCCTCTAAAGAGGCCATGATACGTTCGATATTCATAATATTACGTTTTAAAGGTTATTACCTTGTTGACTTAAGATTATTCGAACAAAATGTCAACGAATAACACTGCAAATATAGGAATACTTTTCAATAAACCTATATTTTAGGTCAATATTTTGATTAAAGAATAATAAAATGTCAAAGTAGTAAACAAAGGATTTGTCTGATTTATCAACTTTATAAACTTAAGCTACATACAAATGTAATAAAAAGTATTAGAAAAAACATCTAAATAGGTTTGATTTCTATTACTTTTGTCTTTCGAACTAATAAACCGTAAGGAAACATGCTCAGTAAATACAAATTAAACCAGCTTTATTTCAAGGACACGCAATTCGCCAATCTTATGACGAGACGCATCTTCAATGTCCTTTTGATAGCCAACCCATACGATGCCTTCATGCTGGAAGATGACGGGCGCATCGATGAAAAGATATTTAATGAATATACCTCCCTTTCCTTACGCTACCCGCCACGTTTTACGCAAGTATCCACTTGCGAGGAAGCTTTAAAACAATTATCCTCCATCTCTTTCGACCTCATTATCTGTATGCCGGGTACGGGAGACAACGAAGGTTTCGACGTAGCGAGAAATATCAAAAGCCAGTATGAGCATATTCCGATGGTGATATTGACACCTTTCAGTCACGGCATCACCAAACGCATCGCCAATGAAGACCTGAGTCCCTTCGAATATGTTTTCTGTTGGTTGGGGAATACAGACTTATTAGTCTCCATCATCAAACTGATAGAGGACAAAATGAACCTGGAACATGATGTCAATGAAGTAGGCGTGCAGCTTATATTGTTAGTAGAAGACGGCATACGGTTTTATTCTTCCATCCTGCCCAACCTCTATAAGTTCGTCTTGAAACAGAGCCAAGAATTCTCTACCGAAGCGTTGAATGCCCATCAACGGACATTGCGCATGAGAGGTCGCCCCAAAATTGTTCTTGCCCGTACCTACGAAGAAGCCATCAACATCTACGGAAAATATAAAAACAACATACTGGGAGTCATCACCGACGTCCGCTTTCCCCGAGTTGAACGTGGAGAGAAGGACGGGCTGGCAGGTATAAAGCTTTGTGCCGCCATACGGAAAGAGGACCCGTTCGTTCCGCTCATTATCCAATCCTCTGAATCGGACAACGTGGCGTATGCCGCCAAATACGACGCAGCCTTTATCGACAAAAATTCCAAGAAGATGGACGTAGACTTGCGCCGCATCGTATCGGATAATTTCGGTTTCGGTGATTTCATATTCCGAAACCCCGACACACTGGAAGAAATTGCACGGGTAAAGAACCTGAAAGAATTACAGAATATCCTTTTTGCCGTACCGGCAGAGTCATTCCTTTACCACATCAGCCGCAATCACGTCAGCCGCTGGCTTTATTCGCGCGCGATGTTCCCCGTTGCAGAGTTCTTGAAACCCATCACCTGGAACAGCCTTCAGGACGTAGATGCCCACCGCCGGATTATATTCGAAGCGATTGTAAAATACCGTAAGATGAAAAATCAGGGAGTGGTGGCCGTCTTTAAGCGCGACCGCTTCGACCGCTATTCCAATTTCGCCCGTATCGGTGACGGCTCATTGGGAGGTAAAGGTCGTGGCCTGGCATTTATCGACAACATGGTGAAGCATCACCCCGAATTTGAGGAGTTCGAGAATGCACGGGTAGCCATACCGAAAACCGTCGTACTCTGTACAGATGTCTTCGATGAGTTTATGGATACCAACAACTTGTATCAGGTTGCCCTCTCCGATGCCGACGACGATGTAATCTTGCGTTATTTCCTTAAAGCCAAATTGCCGGACCGCTTGGTTGAAGACTTCTTTACTTTCTTCGATGTGGTGAAGTCTCCTATCGCCATCCGTTCGTCTTCGCTTTTGGAAGACTCGCACTATCAGCCCTTCGCCGGCATCTACAACACTTATATGATTCCTTACCTGGATGATAAGTACGAAATGCTCCGCATGCTCAGCGATGCCATCAAGGGTGTGTATGCTTCTGTCTTTTACCGTGATTCAAAGGCTTATATGCAGGCCACAAGCAATGTTATCGACCAGGAAAAGATGGCTGTAATCTTGCAGGAAGTAGTCGGTAATCAATATGGAGACCGCTACTACCCTTCCATGTCGGGCGTGGCTCGTTCGCTCAATTACTATCCTATCGGCGATGAAAAGGCCGAAGAAGGTATCGTCAACCTAGCCCTCGGATTGGGCAAATACATCGTGGACGGAGGAATGACGTTGCGTTTCTCTCCCTATCATCCCCATCAGGTGTTGCAAACCAGTGAAATGGAAATCGCGCTAAAAGAGACGCAGACCCGTTTCTATGCTCTCGACTTGCGCAATGCCGGTCACGACTTCTCCATCGACGACGGTTTCAACCTGCTCAAACTTCATGTGAAAGAGGCCGAGAAAGATGGCGCACTGAACTATATAGCATCCACCTACGATCCTTACGACCAGATTATCCGTGACGGCCTGTATCCCGGTGGACGTAAAGTCATCACCTTTGCCAACATCCTTCAACACGACGTTTTCCCCTTGCCGCGCATACTGCAACTGGCTCTGAAATATGGTCAGCAGGAAATGCGCCGTCCCGTAGAAATAGAATTCGCCGCTACCATGAGCCGCGAAAAGGATAAGACAGGAACTTTCTACCTGTTGCAAATCCGTCCCATCGTAGATAGTAAAGAGATGCTCGATGAAGACCTCACCACCATACCCGATGAAAAGCTCCTGCTCCGTTCCAATAATTCCCTGGGGCATGGCATCATGAACGATATTCAGGACGTGGTTTATGTGAAGACAGATGATTACAGTGCTTCCCATAACCAGGAAATCGCCTGGGAAATAGAAAAGCTAAACCAGCAGTTCTTGGATGAGGGTAAGAATTATGTACTGATAGGCCCGGGACGCTGGGGAAGCAGCGATACCTGGCTCGGCATTCCTGTGAAATGGCCGCATATCAGTGCCGCCCGCATCATTGTGGAGGCCGGCCTGACGAATTATCGGGTCGACCCCAGCCAGGGTACGCACTTCTTCCAAAACCTGACTTCATTTGGTGTAGGCTATTTCACCATCAATGCTTTCATGAACGACGGCATATACAATCAAGAATTCCTGAATGCGCAACCGGCTGTATATGAGAGTAAATACCTGCGCCATGTTCACTTCGAGCATCCGGTAGTCGCCAAGATGGACGGTAAGAAGAAACAAGGAGTGGTGTTGCTGCCCGAATTCTAACATCTCATAATTCAAAAAAACAGGAAACAAAATAAGCAACTTTTCTTTTTTTGTTAAAAATGGGACAATTTATGTCCCATTTTTCATTTACTCCTGTAAAACAGCGATATAAAAGAAGCAATTATTGGACAAAAACTGTATCTTCGCAATCAAATTCAAAAGATAATAGGTAAAAAAGATAATTAAGTATTGTCAATGAGCAAAAAATACACAACTATTTTTACTCTGTTTGTAGCAATGTGTGTTTCGTTATCCGGATGTAGTAAAGATAACGATGAAATTGTGACAACAGGAAAAGGAACGCTCAGTGTCAAACTGGCTACTGATAGTAGTACACAAGATGTAACTACGCGCGCTGAAGAAATTTTACCGGAAGTAGGTGATTTTACCGTATCCATATTAAAAGGAAATGAGATACAATACTCTTGGGAGAAATTCAGCCAATATCCCGATGAAGTCTTATTCCCAATAGGTCAATACACCTTAAAGGCTTCATACGGACAACTCCATAATGAAGGATTTAATATGCCTTATTTTGTAGGTACTAAAGAATTCTCAATTGAAGACGAGAAAGAAACAGATGTAGAAGTAACCTGTTATCTTGCCAATGTCAAGGTGTCCACTACCTATACAGAAGCTTTCAAGAAATATTTTTCCGATTACTATGTTGAAGCTTATTCTGAAGGAAATACAACTATTAAGTTCATTAAAGATGAAAGTCGTTTTTGTTATTTCAAGCCCGGCAAGCTCACACTCATGCTCAATGTAACTAAACGCGATGGT
>ULTJ01015039.1_pt1 | contig 15372 bp, 13 predicted proteins | sample 1957491 | NCBI WGS metagenome assembly ULTJ01 (sample SAMEA4835731, study PRJEB28245) | human gut metagenome | biome: gut microbiome; material: fecal sample | place: Denmark | collected 2008 | reverse complement strand
CTTTGCTATGGCCCTTATCCTGCCGATGGGTTTATGGGGTCAGGTAACTTTACCCATTTCGACGGTGTGCTGGCAATGTATCACGACCAGGGATTGGCTCCGTTCAAGGCTTTGGCTATGGACGAAGGAGTAAACTACACCGCCGGACTTCCGGTAGTGCGTACTTCGCCTGCCCACGGTACCGCATACGACATTGCCGGAAAAGGTTTGGCATCCGAGGACTCTTTCCGCCAGGCTGTATATGTGGCTATCGACGTGTTCCGTAACCGCCAGCGCGAGAAAGTGGCTCATGCCAATCCGTTGCGGAAACAGTATTATGAGAAACGTGACGACAGTGATAAACTGAAACTCGATAGTGTAGAAGAAGATTTGTAGTATGACGAAAGCGGAAATACAACAAGTAAAATTACGTTTTGGTATCATTGGTAACAACGAGACACTGATGCGTGCCATCGACATTGCCATTCAGGTAGCTCCTACCGACTTATCGGTGTTGATTACCGGAGAAAGCGGTGTGGGTAAGGAAAGTTTTCCGCAGATTATCCACCAATTCAGCCGGAGAAAGCATGGGCAATATATAGCCGTCAACTGTGGTGCCATCCCCGAAGGTACGATTGACTCGGAGCTTTTCGGGCACGAGAAAGGTGCATTTACCGGTGCCATAGGCGAACGTAAGGGCTATTTCGGCGAAGCCAATGGCGGTACTATCTTTCTAGATGAAGTAGGGGAGTTGCCCTTGCCTACCCAGGCGCGTTTGCTTCGTGTCCTTGAGTCGGGAGAGTTCATTAAGGTAGGTTCCTCCAAAGTGGAGAAAACAGATGTGCGCATAGTGGCTGCTACCAACGTAAACCTGGCGCAAGCTATCGCTGATGGCCGTTTCCGCGAAGATTTGTATTATCGTTTGAACACGGTCCCCATCCAGGTGCCGCCGTTGCGTGAGCGTGGAGAGGATGTTGTGTTGCTATTCCGTAAATTTGCTTCCGACTTTGCCGAGAAGTACCGGATGCCTGCCATTCAGCTTACAGAAGACGCCAAGCAGGTGCTGTTGGCATACGCTTGGCCCGGAAATGTGCGCCAGTTGAAGAATATCACGGAGCAGATTTCCATTATTGAAACGAATCGTGAAATCAACGCTTCTATTCTGAAAGGTTATTTGCCTGTCCAGAGTGATGCGCAACGTCTTCCTGCTTTGCTCGGCATGAAGGAAAACAAAGGTTTCGAGAGCGAGCGGGAGATACTTTATCAGGTATTGTTCGACATGAGGCATGATGTCACGGAGTTGAAAAAGCTGGTGCACGAGATTATGCAGGAACGCGGTCCTGTGGGAACTCCTGCGGTTGCTCCCACCACTTACCTCACTCCGGCACCCCCTGTGGTAGCTTCGGTTCCGGCTGTGGTGCCCACTATCATTCATCCGTCGGTGAAGTCGGCTCCCGAAGTGGACGATGATATCCAGGATACGGAGGAATATGTAGAAGAATCACTTTCCCTGGATGAGGTGGAAAAAGAAATGATACGCAAAGCACTTGAAAGACATCACGGAAAGCGCAAAAGTGCCGCAAAGGATTTGAATATTTCTGAGCGCACACTATACAGAAAGATAAAAGAATATGGATTGGATTAAGAAAATAGCACTGGCTGCCTCTTTGGTGAGCCTGGTGTTCGTGGTATATTCCTGCCGCATCTCTATGGGGCTCTCACCGATTAGTTCTATTGATTACAGTAAGGTGAAGACCATTTCCATCGCTGAGTTTCCCAATCGTGCGGAGTATGTTTATGTTCCCATGGCTACTGAGTTCAACCAAAAGTTGAAGGATATGTTTATCCAGCAGACTCGCCTGCAACTGGTAAACTCCAACGGCGATCTGGAGATAGATGGTGAAATAACAGGTTACAATCAATATAATGAGGCGGTTGCCGCCGATGGATACTCTTCCAAAGTGAAGGTTACCATGACTGTTAACGTGCGTTTTGTGAACAATACCAACCACGAAGAAGACTTTGAACAGCAGTTCTCGGCCTTCCAAACCTACGACTCGTCACTGCTGCTGACCGATGTGCAGGACGACTTGATAACCAAAATGATTAAGGATATCACCGAACAGATATTTAACGCAACCGTAGCTAACTGGTAATCGAAGAAAATGACTTCTGTACACCTGCAACAATGGATATCGCATCCTGAAACGTTGAATAGGGACACTTTGTACGAACTTCGTACTTTGGTGGCCCGTTATCCATATTTTCAATCAGCCAGGTTGTTGTTTCTCAAGAACCTGTATTTGTTGCACGATATCAATTTCGGCGCGGAGTTGCGAAAGGCGGTGCTGTATGTAGCCGACCGCCGTGTGCTGTTTTATCTCATAGAGGGCGACCGGTATACCCTTAAATCCAAGAAATCTTCTTTGCTCTCTTCCAAAGTTTTGGAGGAAGAGCCGAGCGTAGACCGCACGCTTTCTTTGATTGACGCCTTTCTGGCTACTGTTCCGGAAGAACATTCACAGTCCATGGAACTGGATTATACGATGGACTATACCTCTTTCCTGATGCAGGATGACGGGCAGGCCGGAGAAACGGCTACGGAAACAGATGTTCCTAAATTGAGGGGGCACGAGTTGATAGATGGCTTTATCCGTAAAAGTGAGAACACGGAAATGACCGTCTTTGAGAAACCTGCATCTCATGAATCGGAGAAAAGCAAGAACCTCGCCGATGAGGACAAGCCGCTTCCGGCAGAACCCGTGGAAGGTGAGACCGCATCGGAAAGTGCCGAAGAAAGTAGTATGGACGATAGCTGTTTTACCGAAACTTTGGCTAAAATCTACGTTAAACAACGCAGATATGATAAGGCACTTGAAATAATTAAAAAATTAAGTTTGAATTATCCAAAAAAAAATGCTTACTTTGCAGACCAAATCAGATTTTTAGAGAAATTGATTATTAACGCTAAATCAAAATAACAAAATGTACTTCTTATTAATTATTTTAATGGTGATTGCATCCCTGTTGATGTGTTTCATTGTGTTGATTCAGAATTCCAAAGGAGGCGGTTTGGCTTCGGGTTTCTCTTCATCCAATCAAATCATGGGTGTGCGCAAGACTACTGACTTTCTGGAAAAAGCTACATGGGGTTTCGCTGCATTTATGGTAGTGATGAGCATCGCTTCTGCTTATGTGGTTCCAAGTGCTTCTCATAAGAGCGGTGATGTGATTATGGAACAAGCACAGCAAGAAGAAAAAACAAATCCGTATAACATGCCGGTAGGTACAACTGCTCCGCAGGCTGAAACTCCTGCAACGACAGCCCCTGCAACAACTGCTCCTGCAACGACAAACGGCTCTGACTCTGCGGAAAATTAATCATAGATTAATTTGTATTTCATATACAGCGGAATTGCGCAATAGTAATAGTTGCTCAATTCCGCTGTTTTTTGTTTGAATATGAGAGGTTATAACTTATATTTAGCTAATTTTGTACTCATGTTCAGAATCTATTTACTACTATAAATTAACATACTATTTAGAAATGACAACTACTGACAAAATTCATCAGACGCTGCGCGATTCAGCAGGCATGCGGTGGACGGTGTTACTGCTTTTAGCTTTTGCTATGTTCTGTTCATATATTTTTATGGACATACTTTCACCCATTAAGGATTTGATGCAGTCTACGCGTGGCTGGGACTCAACCGCGTTTGGTACGATGCAAGGTTCTGAGACATTCCTTAATGTATTTGTGTTTTTCCTCATCTTCGCAGGTATCATCCTCGATAAAATGGGGGTACGTTTCACTGCAATTCTTTCGGGTGCCGTAATGCTTGTCGGCGCCACCATTAATTGGTATGCGGTGACGGATAGCTTCCAGACAAGTGGGCTTCATACTTGGTTCACTAATAATCTGAATTATATACCCGGATTTGATGAACTGGGTATTTCTCCATTCTATAAAGGTATGCCTGCATCGGCTAAGTTTGCTGCAATCGGTTTCATGATTTTTGGTTGTGGCGTTGAAATGGCAGGTATTACGGTTTCTCGCGGTATTGTAAAATGGTTTAAAGGCCGTGAGATGGCTCTTGCCATGGGCTCGGAAATGGCTCTTGCCCGTTTGGGAGTAGCTACCTGTATGATATTCTCTCCGGTGTTTGCTAAGTTGGGAGGCGTTATTGATGTTTCCCGTTCGGTGGCATTCGGCGTTGTCCTGTTGCTCATTGCACTTATCATGTTCATCGTTTATTTTTTCCTTGACAAGAAACTTGATGCTCAGACGGGTGAAGCAGAAGAGAAAGATGATCCGTTCAAGATTAGTGACCTTGGTACTATTCTGTCAAGTAGTGGTTTCTGGTTGGTTGCCTTGCTTTGCGTGCTCTATTATTCTGCCATCTTCCCATTCCAGAAGTATGCGGTGAACATGCTGCAATGTAACTTGATATTTAAGGAAGTTCCTGCCGATTCTTTCTGGGCTACCAACACGGTGACAATCATTCAATACTGCATTATGCTTGTGGTTGCGGGTGCATCTTTTGCAAGTAATTTTATGAAGAAAGTAAGTATGAAATATAGTTTACTTACTCTTGCAGGCGTACTGTTGGTTGTATTCTGCTATATGGGTTATATGCGCCAGAGTGCTGAAACGGTATTTGCCGTATTTCCTTTGCTTGCTGTGGGCATTACCCCGATACTTGGCAACTACGTCGATCATAAGGGTAAGGCTGCTTCCATGCTTGTAATCGGCTCTCTGTTGCTTATTCTATGCCATCTTACCTTTGCCTTTGTGCTTCCGGCATTCAGGGACAATGCGATTGGTGGCATTATCATAGCCTATCTTACTATATTGGTTCTTGGAGCAAGCTTCTCATTGGTACCTGCTTCCCTGTGGCCCAGTGTTCCCAAGTTGGTTGACGCTAAGATTATCGGTAGTGCTTATGCGCTTATCTTTTGGGTACAGAATATTGGTCTTTGGCTGTTCCCGCTTCTCATCGGCAAGGTGCTTGACAAAACCAATACGCAACTTGTGGCTGACTTGAAAAATGGCGTGATTACTCCTGAAGAAGCGGCAGTTTCCTATGATTACACTGCACCGCTTGTGATGCTTGCCTGCCTTGGCGTTGCCGCTTTGATATTAGGGCTTATCCTCAAAGTGGTCAATAAGAAGAAAGGTCTTGGTTTGGAAGAACCTAACATCAAAGAGTGACAGCAGGTATGTCGGATACGAAAGGAAAAATCAATCTGCTGGAGGTGGTTCCGGTTCGATGCGGACATATCACGACCGAGTGGGAGGGCGAATGCGCTGTACTCGCTTTTCCCCGGTTTAAGTATGAATGGATGCGCCGTTTTCTGTTGCCCAAAGGCATGTCTCCCGATATTCATGTCAGGCTCGAAGAACATGGTTCGGCTGTGTGGCGCTTGATAGACGGGCAACGGACTGTACAGGAGATTATTTCCTTGCTTGCAGAGCCCTTTAAAGATGAAGAGAACTATCCCTCGCGTATCGCTACCTACGTGATGCAACTGCAAAAGGATGGGTTTGTTCAATTAAAACTCAAGAATTAAAAATTAAAGGCTGCGCAATGTGAGATATAACTCCGACTGCGCAGCCTTTAATTTTTAACTTTTAATTTTAAATCCTCAGTTTCCTTCCCTGTCCACCTTAATCAATCCTCCGGTAGCCGTATCAAACAATACTTTTACGGTTGAATTCTTGTTGAATAATACCGGAGCGAGATACTCGATTGTACCGAATTGAGTAATGGGTAATTCTCCGTCAAACAGGCTTTTATTGTTGCTGTCAGTCAATGTTACGTGCGCTCTGCCCGGAACATTATAAGCTATGCCGTCCACTTTCTTCTTGCCGTCGTCTTCCGGAAGGGCTGGTGTTTTCAAATTACTTACGCTGATATAATACGGTTCACCTGCCAAATCATCATTGGCAACCACCCCCAGACGTTTTGAGAACCGGAAGGCGATTTCATTATTCAGTTCTTTGGGTGACAGCCGGATGGTGAAAGTTTTGGCTTCTTCCTTAATTTTTCCTGTGAACATTTCCGTCATGGCACGCTCCTGCAAGTTCAGGTTATCTAGCATGATTTTGAGCTGTGCACCGTCTTGCGGCATATTGTCGGCCTCGCCGCGTAGGAGGGCGTTCTTGCTTTCGCGGATATTATAAATTTCTTTAGCTACCAGTTCAGCCATTTTTGCCCTGGAACTAGCCATCAATATTTCTTCCGTCAGGAACTTTCTAGGGTCAATATTGTCTTGTGATGTTCCGTTAGCGGCAGCTTTGGGGGATTGGGCTTTGTTGCGGCCGCTGAGGGGCATGTTGATGGAGCGTACAATGCCATCTTCCGTAAGTTCCATGAGCGGAGCCACTGTCTTGTCCTTCAGTTTCACAAAGTAGACATTCTCCCTGTCCGGTATGCCTGCCACGCGGGTTTCAATCTTATCTATTGTCCAGTATATTTCAGGGTCGGCAGATACATTCCCCATACGCAGGTAGCGGTCGGCATACTTACAGAATTCTCCGGGAGTATAGGTATGCTTGGTCGTTTCGACAACTACTTCTATCTCGGTTTTGGGCAGAATGTAGGTTACTCCGTAGTCCTTGCCACGCATCACGCCCGCTGTGACATCCGTCTGGGCATAGCTGCTTGTGGCTATCAAAAGGCCCGCAAGCCATATCATTTTTTTCTTCATATTATCCGGTTTGTTTAAAACGATGAATTTAGGAAAACAAAGTTAACGAAGTTCTTCGTTCCCGGAAACTCATTTACGAAAGATTAACTAATGGCTGAAAGGCGGGACAAACTGTACGCAGACGGGTTTGTCCACAATGATATCCTTTTCCATATCTTTCAGCAAGCCTGTATTTTCATCGCGTTCGTACACCTGGATGGTGTTACTGTCACGGCAAGCCACCAACAGATATTTACCGTTCGGAGTAATGTTGAAATGTCTGGGATGAATATCCGTCAACTGATATCCTACTTTTGCCAACGTATCGTTTTCGGCATTCACGGCAAAGATGGCAATGCCGTCAGCCTTCAGGCGGTTGCTGGCATACAGATACTTGCCGTCGGGACTGAGGTGGATATCCCCACTTCCACGGGCAGCTACGGTATCCGCATTGATAGATTGTATTTGCTCCAGTTTTCCATCGTCGTAACTGAAAGCGATAACCTTTCCGGAGAGTTCATTGATGAGATAAGCGAATTTTCCGTTCGGGCTGAATATGAGATGTCTCGGGCCGGAATCCGCTGCGATGTCGGTGGTCTCGGCAGACAGGTGGGGGACAATATCTTTGGGGTGAAGAACGAAACGCAGAATGCGGTCGGCACTGAAGTCTGTGGCGAAGATATACTTCCCGTCCGGTGAGAACACGGCACAATGGATGTGCGGAGTAATCTGCCGTATCGTGTCCGGTCCCGATGCCGTACCTTCGAACAGCGTATCTACAGGGGCTATGGTTCCGTCCTTCCGCAGCGGAAAGATGGACAGGCTGCCACCGCTGTAATTAGCGGTCAATACTTCTTTTCCGTTAGTCGAAACATAACAGGGGTCGGCGCCAAGCGTCAGTTCGGTGTTCAGCAGGCGGAGTTCTCCAGTCTCCCGGTCGAAGGCAAGGGCATTCAGTGCCGCCGTACTATCATTCATTTCGCTGACGGCATAGACAAACTTTCCATCTTCCGACGGGATGAGGTAGGAGGGATTGGGTATTTCTACCGAATCGAGCGGAGTCACAGTTCCGGTTTCCTGGTTGAAACGGAAACTATAGATGCCTTTACTGGTACCGTTGGTATAAGTTCCTACCAGCATTGAAAGTTCATCCTTATTGCCATTCTCCGTTTTCTTGGGAGCGCAGGCAACCATACTGAGTCCGAGCATACAGAAAAGAAGTGTTTTCATTGGGTGATAAATATTTAGTGATTAGCGGTCAGTAATGTACGGCATACCGCTAATCACTATACACTAATCGGTTAGTTGTTGTATTTTACTTCCGCTATCCCCACGCGGTCATCGTTCAGCACGATGCGCAGGTCGCTGGCAGTAGTTCCTTTGAACGAATAGGAGATAGACTTGCCATACTCGCTTACAGTGCCCGAATATACCGTCAGGAACTGCCCGCCACCGCCTGAAAGCTGTATCTCAAAATCGGCAGGCAGCTTGTTGTCACGCACGAAAGCGATAGAAACCTTGTCTATCTTGGCTCCATTCTTCAGGGCAAAGGTAATATAATCTCCCTTATTCCCTTGCCAAATGGTATTGATTTTCCCATCGAGCACGTTTTTGACACTTTCCTGATTGGTGCTGGCAGTCACGGGACTAACCGGCTTTTGTGCTTCCAGTTCCCGCATGCGGTCTTGATAGTCTACTACCTTCAATTTTCCATTCAGGCGGATATCCTCTGAAGAAGCGCCCGCCATCAAGGTGAAGTCTCCCGGTTCCACTACCCACTTCATGTCGGCATCCAGCAGTTCCAAGTGCTTGCGGTCGATGGTGAAGGTAACTTCCCGGGTTTCACCCGGTTCCAGATGGACACGTTCAAAGCCCGCAAGGTTCTTTTCGTAAGTAGTAACGCTGCTCAGCACGTCACGTGTGTACAATTGCACTACCTCGTCGCCTGCACGCTTACCGGTATTGGTAACTTTCAGACGTACGGTTGCCTGTTGGTCGGGAGTGATGACTTTAGGACTGATTTCCAAATCGGAATAGTTGAAAGTGGTGTAGCTCAAACCATACCCGAAAGGATAAAGCGCTCCGTTGACACGTGACATATTTCCGTCAGGTCCCGGGTTCTTACCTCCGTCAATCTGTGAAGAAGGTTTGCAGGGGAAGTTAAAAGGAATTTGTCCTACGCTCTTCGGGAAAGTAACCGTCAGCTTACCGCCCGGATTGTAATCTCCAAACAGGATATCGGCGACAGCTATACCTCCCTTGGACCCCGGATACCATGTCTCCAGGATGGCAGGTACAAACTTGTCCGCCCAGTTGATGGAAAGCGGGCGGCCGTTGATAAGTACCAGCACTACCGGTTTGCCGGTGGCCTGTACGGCTTGGAGCAACTTCAATTGGCGACCCGGAAGTTCCAGGCTGCTGCGCGATTTGTTTTCACCGCAAGTACGTTGTCCGCCGCCAAGCACCACTACGGCTACATCGGCCTGGCGTGCATTTTCAACGGCTTTATCTATCTCGGTCTGTTCATCGGCAGTCAGGGGATATTCTATGATCTCACTTTCGGGCCAATTGGCATCTACCAAGTCGCAACCTTTCGTGTAGAGCACTTCGGCTTTGCCCTTCATTTTATCCTGGATACCTTCCAGGACGGTGGTTACGTCTACGGCAAGCGGACCGTAATGCGTCAACGCATAACCCTCTTCATTGGCGTTAGGACCACATACGGCAATCTTCTTAATGGCATTGATATCCAGCGGCAGGAGGTTGTCTGCGTTCTTCAGCAATACGATGGATTCGCGGGATGCCTGCAAGGCAACCGCTTCGTTTTCTTCCTTTTCCACTTCCTTGTCGGCACCGGCAAGGTCAGTCTGGTAAGGAGTGTCAAACAATCCGACGAGGAACTTCACACGCAGGATGTCGCGTACACGGTCGTTGATGACCTCCTCACTCAATCCGCCTTCCTTCACCAGTTCCCGGAGCGGAAGTACGTATGAGTCCGGTGAACGGAAAGTGCAACGCACATTCAGTCCGGCTTCCACACTTTGGCGTACGGCCTCTTTCATGTCTTTGGCGGTGCCGTGTTTCGTATAAAGATATTCCACCGCATCACTATCCGACACCACATAACCACGGAACCCCATTTCCTTGCGCAGGCGGGTGGTGAGCCAATAGAAACTTCCCTGGATAGGGATGCCGTCATAATCATTGTAAGAACTCATCACACCCAGCAACCCTGCTTCCTTGATTACCCGTTTGAAGGGATAAAGATGGATGTTTTCCACTTCGCGCGGTGAAATCTGCGGGTCGAGACGTGCCATACCTTCGCGGGCGCCTTTGTTGTTGCTGTATGCGGCAAAGTGCTTGCCGGTTGCCGCTACCTGATGATTGTGCTGCATGCCGCGCACCATTTCGATACCCAGTTCGGCAACGAGATAAGGAGACTCTCCATATACTTCCTCGTAACGTCCCCAACGCTGGTCGCGGCCGACGTCGAGGATGGGGGCATAGACGTTGGTATATCCCAGCATGCGGGCTTCTCGTCCGGTGATAAGTCCTACTTGGTGAATCAGTTTCCTGTTCCAGGTATGTCCCAGTCCCAACTGTGTGGGGAAGTTGGTGGCCCGGTAACTTTCCACGCCACGGATACCTTCGTTGGTGAAGTCCACGGGAATGCCGAGTCGGGTATCTTCTACAAAGAAACGTTGCACCTCGTTCAGCGCCCATGCATGGCGCGAAGCAGGCCATACGTTTTCATTGTCCGATGGGGGAAGTCCCCATTGTTGAAAACCGTTCAGATGCTCGTCTATGGCACCGATACCGTCTTTCCAAAGCTTTTGTTTCCATTCGGGGGTGGGGAGGTCGTCTTTCAGCACGCGCTTGTAGCCATAGAGGGTAACCATCTGGCAGGTTTTCTCCTCAAGCGTCATCTGCTGCAACAAGTCTTCGATACGTGCGTCGAGCGGAGCGGCGGGGTCTTCGTACACATCCTTTACTCCGTTCTTGTTGAAGTCTATCCAACCTTTACGATACATCTCACTCTTCACCGGCTTATACACTGCCGGAATTTTCGTAGTTTTCTGTGCCGATAGCATAGCGCCGCTACCCAGCAACAAAGTAGCTACAATTAATCTCTTCATGGTATAGTTTGTTTCAATTGTTTCTTCGGGTGTCAAAGATAGGGATTTTATAGCTATGGAAAAGTATAAAATTGTCCGCAGTATCAGTACTATTTGTCCATTACTCTTCTATTGATACAGGTATTTCTTCTTTCGCGTTCCTGCTTATTGCCGGAAGAAAAGTTACAGGAAACGTAAATTTTACTTTTACAGCCTTTCCACGTTGTGTTCCGGGTTTCCATTTAGGCATCAGGTTTACTACGCGAAGCGCTTCTTCATCTAATTCCGGATTGACATGGCGAAGGATGACGGGCTCTGTTACAGAACCGTCTTTATCTATTATAACCCGAACGATGACTCTTTCTTTTTTGCCGTTCTCTGCCGTAGCTTTGGGATATTTCAGGTTTTCATCTATGAATTTAAGGAGTTCCGGCATTCCTCCGGGAAACTCCGGCATCGCTTCCACTACATCATACACGGCTTCGTCTGCTTCCTTCTCCAATAATCTTATTTGTTGTTCAGATGCATCCAGCAACATCTTGGGAGGGATAGGTGTTTTCCGGGCTTGTTTCCATTCCCGCTCTTTGTCGGTCAACCGGAATTCGGTCATCATAAGTATCTGTCGTTGTCCTAACCAAACCTTATAGAAAAAGCGGTAACGTCCCGGTTTATTGGGATGAACGTCGGGGTAGAGTGATGCTTCAAAAGGAAAACTACCTTTATGATTGATGCCGTAAGCTATATCGAAAGCGGCTGTGTTGATAGGTAATTCTCTCCATACGCCGTTCTCGTCCTGATAGGTAATGTAATAGTGTTCACCGCACTCAATAGTGGTGCCGCTGTTGTTGTAAAGAATAAATTTAACGTTAGGAGCATCAATGGAATATGCAGAATATTCGGGACGGAGATAGATACCTAATGTATCGTTGACTCCGGTCTTTTCGTTGACGATGGGTGTATCCGGCCCATTGAAACGGAAAGCAGGTGAATCCATGATTTTTTCTCTGAATTCTTTTTGCTTTTCAGGAGTATTCATTATCAGGTCGATGCCTATATAATGTGAGCCCACTCCAAACCCTGTGACATTGGCTTTCACCCTTTCATCCTTCAGGTTTTGGAAACGTTTGCTCAATTCATCCTGAATAGCGTTCAGTTGTTTTTGGGAATAATTGATGTTGCCGATAGCTTCCATTCTGATTTGTCGGCTCCCTGATGCTTTTTCCGGTTCTCCTTTTTCATTCATTTTGCAGGAAGAAAACAGAAGAAGTAACAAAACTATCAGATGATACTTATTCATATCGTTTTATTTTAGGTTAAGACAAATATAGGGAAAGTTATGTATAAATCAAATTTAATTCTCTTCGGATAGTTCGTTGTATTTATAACTTTTCTTTATCTTTGCATCGGTTACTCGGAGAAATGAGTAATTGTAACATAATCAGTTTGACCTTCGGTAGAAACAGCGACTTCTATAAAAGTGTGTTCAAACTGAATGAGGTATCGTGTGTTCATAACAGCGAATATACGTGCCCATTCAGTATACACACACTTGGGTTCGTCGCTGTCCCTACCGAGGATATATTGGATGTGGCACGTTCTCTTTTTTTAGGTGTGCTCATCCTTAAAACCCTAAGAGCATGAAAATTATATCTCTCTTTCAAGAAGAATTAGAATTCATACCTAAGTATGTAAGGTACGTATTTCTTGTTTTACTGATAGTACTAATCTTGTGCTTATGTACAATATCTAATTTGTTGACAACAATTCGTATACAACAAGCTAGAATTGAATCAGCAGACTCTGTTATTACAGATTTTATCCGCTTTAATAAGGCTTCGCTTGAGAGGAAAGCGGCTCAATATCAATTTGATATTGATAATTATGATGCCCCCATGAGATACGGGCTAAGAGAACCCCGATAGTCTAAATAAAGTTCAATAAGATATAATTTTGCCCCTAATGAATATATTGCAGGAAAAAATTCCTATCTTTGCGCAGAAGAAAACAGGGCACAGGTTGGAAAAATGATTGTTTATTCCTTTTTTTCATCCCTTGTATGTTTAAAAACGCTTGTTTTCTTTTGATTTTTCTGCAAGTGATAAAGTCATGGGGTTGACTGGATTTGACAGCGGGCAGAAATGGTAAGTAAGCATGCAGTGCGTCGTTGATTGGCACTTTAATCTCAGTCCTCAAAATTTTATCTGGCGAAAACAATTACGCTCTCGCTGCTTAATCGAAGTATAGTAGATTGAAGCTTAATCCCGGCACTAGGTGTTGGGACGTGACATCACTCAGAAGCTGTTGCTCCGAAGCATTCCGGTTCAGTGGTGCAGTTAAATCGGGGATAGTTCGTACTTGCCTTGAAGTACGGATGAAACTTAAGAGGATAAGGTAACGGTTGATGGCTTTGGTTCTGTCGTTACACGAAAATCTAGGCAAAGATAAGCATGTAGAAAGCTTATGATTTCCTCGTTTGGACGAGGGTTCGATTCCCTCCAGCTCCACCCTGAAGAATTTGTTTTTATTGGGATAGTCTCTGAATAGGCCTTTAATCAGGATATTCAGAGACTATTTTTATTATATACATTAGAGAGATAAGCGTATTGTCTGTTTAGAGTAAGCACACTATATGTTTCACTCTTATAGGCATAAATACTGCTGTTGCCGGAACTTATAGATTAGGAATGAATTGCTTCCAGAATAAGATCCGGCTTTTGTGAGTAAATCCATGGCATCCCATAGGGAGCTGTTGGTGGTTTAGCTGATGACATAGTTTGGGTTTTAAGTCGTAGGCAAACTGTAGAGCGGTTTGTGCACTCGGATAGTTGAACTCCTTAGGGACTAAAGCCCAGAATATATCTTCATAGTACATACCGTCATCCGATTTTGATAAGTAGTAATCAATTTCTTTGGTATATCGTTTGCATGCCTGAGCGAATGCGGATACTTTGCGCAGGCTTAACCCTCCATTCCCTATGTGTCCGTACATTTGTATCCGAATATTCTTTTTAGAGCCTGATAGGAATTTCTGCAATTGCAAATATTGTTTTAGCGGGAAATGGGTATATCTGGGTCTTGTGGGCCATGGGGCGGCTACCAGGTCATAACCTTCCTTGCACCATTGTAATAATTCGTCACGGAATATCCAGGCATCCAGGTGGCAGATGAGGATGTATGTGGTGTCGAGGAACAGGTTGTAAAACTCTTCGGACATCATCATTTTGTTGTAGCCCGATATCCCGTTTCGAGTACCCAGCCATTCGGAAGTGACGCTCATCACAGTGGCTTGCGGATACGTTTCTGTGAGTTCGCTTATGTCTAGTTCTGTCGGTTTCAGAAAAACGATGGGATAAGCCGCCAGAATCTTCATGGTGTTTGCCAATGCGTCACGTTCCCAGTCTTTAATCTCAGTTCTATAGATAGGTATTACCACCTTTACGGTATGGGTATTTTGTTTCATAAAATGTACTTTCTATTAATAAATGTGTGTTACGGGCTTTTTTTGTTTTGAGATATCAAAGTTTCTGCAAAAATACATAATTTATTTATAGCCTTTTGTCTTGCTTGCATAATAATTACTAATATAAACACTGTGATGAAAGAATAATATTTGCTAATGAATAGAATCTGAGGACAAACCCGCAACAAAGATAAATAGGATGATGTAATCGGGGTTAAAGGATAAACAGAAAAGTTTTAAAGGGTGAGAAGTGACTGCTGCCTGGCTTATTTCATTTTCGCCGCACACTCCGGACAAAGCCCTTTCAACACATAATTGATACTGTTCAGTGTAAATCCTTTAGGCATCTGTACTACCGGAGTCGGGATATTCTTAAAACAGAAAGTTTTGTTACACTTTTCACAATGGAAGTGGGTATGCAGGTCTTCTACTTCGCACGAACAGCTTTCACCGCATACGGCATACTTCAGGGAACCGGTGCCGTCATCAATACTATGCACCAGATGACGGGACAGGAATAGGGTGATGGTGCGGAAGATGGTGGATTTATCAACTGTATCGAGTATGTTTTCCAAGTCGAGCAGGGATACGGACCGATTGGCCTGCATCATCGCCTTTAGCACCAGCAGCCGGTTGGCTGTAGGTTGTATTTCACGCTTTTCCAGTAAATCCAAATATATATTTTCTTCCATATTACACATATTCCACCTTTATTTAATCAGTTTCTGTATACGTATGGCGTTTACTATCGCAATGAGAGCAACGCCCACATCGGCAAAGACAGCTTCCCAAAGAGTTGCCAGTCCGCCTGCTCCCAAAATGAGCACGAGCAATTTTACGCCGAAAGCTAGGGAAATATTTTGCCATACGACTTTTCGGGTCTGTCTGCCTGCATGGATGGCAGTTGCCACCCGGGACGGTTGGTCGGTTTGTATCACAATGTCCGCCGTCTCTATGGCGGCGTCACTGCCCAGTCCGCCCATGGCGATACCTACATTGCTGAGGGCGAGGACGGGAGCGTCGTTGATGCCGTCGCCCACAAAAGCCACCTGGTTATTGGTATCCTTGCGTAACTCCTCAATGTGTTTCACTTTTCCATCGGGCAGTAAATCACCGTAGGCTTGCGTT